>ERZ1740072.14-NODE-14-length-143883-cov-9.404400_pt1 | contig 143883 bp, 117 predicted proteins | sample MGYA00581733_ERZ1740072 | MGnify/ENA primary metagenome ERZ1740072 (study PRJEB43018, sample SAMN04849741) | marine metagenome | isolation source: floating plastic debris | place: Pacific Ocean | collected 2008-08-30 | study: EMG produced TPA metagenomics...
CTCCGGCAAATTCCCCGAGGCATCCACGACTGGCATAAGTTTGTTACCCCAGAGGAGCTACATCAGCTGCTAACACAAACCGGGTTTGCTGAGATAGCAATCGAGGGATTTGATCTATTTGGTCGAACGCCTCAGGCTAACCTGAGCAATCTGATTCACTTCTGGAAAACCGGTGAGTTTCGGGTGCAGTTTGATGACGATACCCAAGTAATGTACATCGGTACGGCGAGGCAGAGGAAAGGCTGATATGGGTAAGGCCAAAGATATTCGCTCAATCCCGCTGGATAGCACAATCGGTGAGCGAGAATGCTGACAAATCGAAGCTACCGTTGTGATCAAAAGACGCTGGCACCCCATATCATGTCACCACTCACAGACACCCTGGTTAAATATAAAACTCTGCCCCCGTGGACAGAAACAACTCTACCAGAAACATTTAGAACCAAACACAACACCAAACCTGGCACCTGGGCTAAAATCACCGTTCAAACAGGACGCTTACAATACGATGCATTAAGTGAAGCAGGAGATATCCTGTCTACAGACATTATTACCCCACAGCACACCGATTTCTTTGTGCAACCAGGTGCCTGGCATAAAGTAACGCCCCTAGAATCATTGTCTTGTTTTGTAGAGTTTTATTGTCGCCTGGAAGACTACTACCCTAAGAAATACCATTTTGCTGCCCCCCACCGTGATGTGCGGGCACTTATCCAAGGGCCGCTATCAGAGCATAAAAACATGGCTGTCTTGGATCTAGGCTGTGGACGCGGACGAAACGCCACTTACCTACATGCCCAAGGACATCGGGTGACCGCATTGGATAAAAATGTCAGCTCCATCGGCCACCTGCAAGAGGTGATTCAACAAGAAAATACGAGAGATACGTTTCAAGCTGAAGTATACGATATTGAAACAGCTACCCTTAGTGACAGCTACGATTTGATTATCTCCACCGTTGTGTTTCAGTTTCTAAAAGCGTCCTCTGTGCCCCAAGTTATTGAAAACATGCAGGCCCACACCAGACAGCACGGATATCACTTTATAATTGCCCCTGTCTCCTCACCAGAGTTGCCCTGTCCTATAGACTTTCCTTCAACATTTGCCCCTCAGGAACTATGCAGCTACTACGCCCACTGGCAAGTTTGTCAATATCATGAGCAACCAGGAACGTTCCACCGCAAAGATGAAAATGGCAATCCCATTGAGACGATATTTGCGACTCTTCTAGCTCAAAAAGTTTCTTAGATGCTGTACCAAGACGTCAGTATTGTTCATTATTAAGATGAAGTGATTTCTAGATTGAACGTTGTTGCCCCTAGTTGATTCTTACAAGCATGGTGAAACGCTGACCCTAGACCTATGAGATAATCTTCACTGTAGGGGGGCGCTATGAAGGTAATGCCGGTGGGAATACCATTGGATTGGAAGCCATTGGGAATTGCGATCGCACTTAAATCCAGCAAATTGACAAAGTTTGTATAGTATCCCAGGTTAGAGTTTAGTCTCAAAGGCTCTTTTTCAATCTCTTCAATGCGATAGACCGTACCTGTTGTGGGCACCACCAAACAGTCAATCTCTTGCCACAGGGGCTGAAGTTTTCGCTTTAGCGTTTCCATGGCATATATCCCTTCAAATGCTTGAGATGCAGTCTTATCTTTGGCTTTGAGAATAATCTCACGGGTGGTGGGATACACGCTATTCGGGTTTGCCTCGACAAACGCTCCGACAGAAGCATAGCGCTCTGCCACCCAGGGCCCGTTAAACAATAAGCTGTTGGCCTGTAGAAACGGTTCGTAGTCAATTTCGATACAAGTTCCACCTAAATCTTTCAGAGTTTTGGTAGCCTTGTCGTAGCAGGTTTCTACATCCCCATTGCCAAAAAACTCTCGCTGATTAGATCGAGGCACCCCAAAGCGAAATGCTTGCTGGGGCCGATATGCGCTTAAAGACGCGGGAGGAACACTGGCTGGCCGAGAAAACGGATTGTCTGGGTCATACCCTTGAGCAATTTCTAGTACAGCCTGAGCATCGGTTGCCGTCAGCGAAAAAATTGAAAGACAGTCCAATGTTTTGCAAGCTTCCACCGTATGGCGAGTACTGAGTAAGCCCCGCGTGGGCTTAAGGCCGACAATATTGTTAAGTCCAGCAGGTACTCGGCCAGAGCCCCCGGTATCTGTCCCAATGGCAAAGGAGACTAATCCATGGGCAACCGATAAGGCTGCCCCTGAGCTGGACCCACCGGGGATATAGTCTTTTGAAAAAGCGTTGTGGGGAGTCGTATATCCAGTGCGAATGCCTACAAGTCCTGTGGCAAACTGGTCTAGATTGGTTTTGCCGATGAGTATGGCCCCGGCATCGAGCAGTTTTTGAACGGCTGGATTCGTCTGGGTGGCATCATAGGCAAAGGCCGGACAGGCTGCCGATGTGGGGGTACCTGCTACATCAATACAGTCTTTAACGCTGAAGGGAATGCCCCATAGCGGGAGTTGCGATCGCTGGCTCGCAGATATATTTGTCAGAGCTACAGCTCTCTCAATTAGTGTTTTTTCAGATAGCGTGTAAGTCCAAATACCATCATCTCCGCGCTGCTTTAGTTTGGCAATAATGGTTTTAATCACCTGAACGGGCGTGAGACTTTCTTTAGAATAGCTTCTCTGAAGAGAAGAGACAGTGAGAAGAATATCTGTGTCGGTCTGCTGAGTCATAATTGCTTTCTTTACGGCATACCCATGACCTAGATTTTGGCATGAACGGGGTGAGCTATGGGAAAAGCGCCGTTTTCTGACAAGAGGCTATGGTTCTGGAGGCTTTAGCGGTTTTACAGCATGAATTTTATCGATCCATAAATTTTATTGATTAATAGAAATGTCCGCACTGAAAGATTGGTAGTAAACGATACGTCTCAATTTTCTACACCTGTCAAAGTGTTTTCTAATGTGCGAGGTATTGATATCAAGCGCTCAGCGTCTATAAGCATTGGAGGCGACCATGCAGCGATCAGTTACACGCTTTTTTAACCGGCGTAAGTTTTTTGCACTCAGCAGTTTAACGGTTTGTTCCTTAACCTTGGCCATAGCCTGTGGACCGGCAGCGGAGGTTAATCAACCTGCTGAAGAGACAGCAGAAACAGCCGAGGTGGCTGCATCACCGACATCGGACTTGCCGAAGGTGAGAGTAGGATTTCAGACCGGTGATATCAATAACATCACCATGGTTGCTTACAACGAAGGGTACTTCGAGGAAGTAGGCTTAGATGTCGAACTGAGTCCCTACTCTTCCGGTGGAGCCATGGTACCGGCCCTGGCAGCGGGTGAAGTGGATATTACCTGGTTCTTTCCGTTTCCTTCACTAACAGCATTTGCCACCGGTATTGATATTGAGGTGGTGCTGTTAGACCATGCTCCCCTGACAGCAGAGCGCTTAATTGCAGGGGATGTCGCCGATGTATCCAGTCTCAAGGGTAAAAATGTTGGGGTGACCATTGGCACCTCAGGCCATCATTCTCTCCTGGCGGCTATAGATCAAGCAGGGTTGAGTCAAGATGACATCAACATGGTGAATCTAAAACCGTCGGAGATGGCGGCGGCCTTCTCTGCGAAACAGATTGATGCAGCTTGGACCTGGGAACCAGCAGCTGGCAAACTCAATGAGCTAGGGGGTGAAGATATTGCCACAGCAAAATCGGTGGGAGCCTATGCAGTAGCCCTGTGGGCCGCTCGAAAAGAGTTTGCAGAGGAAAACCCTGAGGTGATGATCAAGTTTATGGAAGCCTGGGATATGGCTCAGCAGGATTATCTGGCCGATCTAAAATCTGGGCAAAAATGGGAAGCCGAACGTCTAAATCTCACCCCTGAAGAGTTTGGTGCCATGGTGGATCGACAAGGATCAACGGTGGTGTTGATGGAAGACCAGCTGACGGATGAGTGGCTAGGCACCCCCGGACAGCCTGAGTCTACAAATCTGTACAAAGCCTATGAGGAATATGCTGTCTTCCTAGTAGATCAAGGTCGATTAGATAGTGCGCCAGAAGATTTGGCTCCGTTGATCAATTCTTCCTACGTGGCGGAGTACCTGGAGTCGAAATAAGCGCCTAGCTTTTCATCCATGCCCAGTTATCCCATTTTTTGTCAGCATGTCCCAATCTCCGGTCCAGGCAACGGCTAACTCCCTTAATCACCAGGGGCACTTTGAGGGCACTCAAGCCGAGATTGTTTCGCTCGATGCAGTCTCCTTTGGGTATAGCCGTAAGCGTCTAGTGCTGCAAGACTTGAATTTGAGTATTCAGCAAGGAGAGTTTTTAACCTTGTTGGGGCCATCGGGTTGTGGAAAATCGACCATCCTAAATCTGATTGCTGGATTTTATAAACCATTAGCGGGCACTGTTTCCCACGGTGGAGAAGAGATCAAGGGGCCATCCGCCAGGCGAGGGGTAGTGTTTCAAAGCAATGCCCTGTTTGATTGGATGACGGTTGAGCAAAATATTGGGTTTGGCTTTCGGTTTCAATCGCTTTCGAAATACGAAAAGCGGCATCGGGTGGAAACTATTATTCAGCTGGTGGGGTTACGGGGTAGTGAACGTAAGTATCCCTACCAGCTTTCGGGGGGAATGCGACAGCGGGTGGCGGTGGCGCGGTCGATGGTGGTGCAGCCAGAGATTTTGCTGATGGATGAACCCTTTGCCGCCGTCGATGTACAGACTCGTGAAGGACTACAGGAGGAGTTGTTGAAGCTCCATGAGCAGGTGGCCGGAGCGATTTTGTTTGTTACCCACAGTATTGAGGAGGCTGTGTTTTTGAGCGATCGAATTGTGATTTTAGATCGCAGCTTAGGCGGGATCGCTCACGATATTAGGATTCATCTGCCTGGCCCTCGGTATACGGCGATGAATCGGGTGTCGGATGCGTTTAATCAGTATCGAACGGATCTTTATTTGAAAATGAAGGCGATTGGGTAGGGACGTTCCATGGAACGTGCGTACGGCGAAGAGACGTTGCATGCAACGTCTGTACATTAGAGGGGAAATAACCTGATGCAGTTGAAGGTGTCTAAACCAGAAGGGGTGCCTGCTTTTAAGGGGCAAGATCTGCAAACCCAGGCGTTGCGTGAGAAGGCGGTGTTGTTTTGTGTTGCGATCGCAATCCCCACCCTGATCCTCATCCTCTGGGAAACCACCACTCGCATGGGTTGGATTGATGAACTCTTTCTCCCCAGTTTATCTGGCATTGTCACCGAGTTCTTAGCCATGCTCCGTAAAGGGTATGCGGGCACCCCAGTTCTAAGTCATGTTCTCGGCAGTTTGCGGCGGGTATTCACCGCCTTTGGCGTCGGCACCGTTGTCGGGCTACTGCTAGGGCTGCTCATGGGTTACTACAAGTACGTGCGAGCCGCCTTTTATGTCGTCACTGAGATCCTGCGACCGATTCCGCCTTTGGCATTTATCACCCTGTTTATTCTCTGGTTTGGCATTGGTGAAGTCTCTAAAATTTTGATTATTCTCTATGCCGGAGCCCTGATTGTCATGCTCAATACGATGGCCGGTGTGCAGTCTTGTCCCAAGGATAAGATTTTAGCCGCCCGCACCCTGGGGGCTAACGATCTAGCCATTTTCCTATACGTGATTCTACCTGCGGCCCTGCCCAGCATCTTTACCGGTATGCGGGTAGCGCTCTCTGTGGACTTTGGCATTTTAGTCGCCGCTGAGCTGTTGGCAGGAGATGTAGGCATTGGCTATATCATCCAGGATGCCAGCGTGTTCTTTAACGTAGAAGCGTTGTTTGTCGGCATTTTGATGATTGGCTTTTTCGGGGTGATATCGGACTTTTTACTCAGGATAATTGCCTCAAAAGTAGTGCATTGGCAAGGGTAATGTTCAAAGAGTGAAGAGATAGGCCTGTACCTATTGCTGATGTTGTTTAAGCCTAGAAATTAATGCAGTACTTAATACAAGAACCAATAACCTATCCCCTCCTGGGAGGGGCTCCGGGGTGGGTTGATCGCTAGCGCTAAAGACCGAAACCCACCCCGCCCGTTGGGCACCCCTCCCGAGAGGGGATTTTATTGTTGGAACCCTTTACACCTGGAGTGCATTCAATGTTAGAAACCCTCTCTACCCCATCAGAACTAACCGATCTACAGGAACAGATTCTCGCAGGCATTACCCAAGAAAAATGCGTGCAGCTGATCAAAGACCTGGTACCCACCGGACAACCCGGCTGTGGTAACTCCATCGATCCAGAAGCGCCCATGGCCCATGAGGAAGATATCTCACGGCAGGTGGGCCAGCATCTGCAGTCTTTAGGTCTAGATGTGGAATGGGTCTCAGCCATCGAAGGTAGACCCAATGTGGTCGGTCGCTGGAATGATGGACTGCCTGGACCGTCTCTTATCTTTAACGATCATCTCGATACCTATCCCTCCTGTGATCCAAAAGAGTGGCATATGTCGGGTCATAACCCCTACAACGCCACCCTACGCGGCAAGTATCTCTACGGTCGCGGCACCTCGGATACCCGTGGCAACATGACCTGTCAGCTGATTGCCATTGAAATGCTGCGTCAGGCCGGGGTAAAAATTAACGGCGAGCTGATTTGTGCCTATACCGTGGATGAAGAACGTCATGGTAAGGCAGGAGCGCTACACCTGTTAAACGACTATGGTCTCACCGCCGACTATGAGATTACGGCGGAACCTACCTCCTGGACCGAAGGGGATGACTGGGGCATTGGCATTGCCCTGGCTCACTCGGGCCTGTGTTTAGTGGATATTGAGACTACGGGGGTAAGGTCTCACATTTGGCGACCTGATGAAGGTGTGAATCCTGTATTACACATGGCGCAGCTAATTGAGACCCTGCGTAACACCACCTTTACCCATGATACACCACAAATCTATGGCCCCACCCAGCCCAGCATTTGCCCCGTCAAAATAGAAGCCGGACAAATTGGAGAAGGACAGTTTACCCCACCCTCTTGTAAAGCCAGAGTGTGGGTCATCGGTCTAGTCCCCGGCATGACCTATGAGTCCATTGTGCAAGATATGGAAACGGTGATTGCTGAACTACAGGCCAAGGACCCGACCTTCCAGACCACCATTACCCAAGTAGAAGGAGAGACCTTTGTGCCTGCTTCCATCGAGGTATCCGAAAATGCAGAGCATGTGCAGGCCTTGTCGAGGGCGTACCAACAAATTTTAGGCAAAGATCCGGTGCTCTATCGCAAGAATGCCTACTGCGATACGCTGCGCTTCTCCCACAGTGGAATTCCATCGATTACCTTTGGTCCGGGGGAAGATGGTTGGCCACCGGTAAATGAGTTTATCGATATGGATAAGGTCGTAGCCGCAACAAAAATCTATGCATTGTTTCTGTTGGATTTCTTTAAGGTAAAGCAAGATTAGCTACCCGCTCTCAGGGTTGCTGCCCAGAGTAGGCGTCAGACCAAGTGCTCAACAGACAGTCCGTCTCACACACGCCCTAGCTTTGCTAGGGTTTTCTTTTGATCATGAACGTCCATCACATTACGGTTCCGGCTCAGCCCTATCCTTTAAAACTCGACCTAGCGTATACGGCGCTGTTGGTGATCGATATGCAAAATGATTTTTGTACAACCGGTGGATGGGCCGACCGTAAAGGGTTTGATGTGAGTCAGACTCAGAAGCCGATTCAGCCTTTGCAAACATTATTAGAGTCCCTGCGGCAAACCCCCGTGACGATTATCCATACTCGTGAAGGGCATCGTCCGGATTTGAGTGATTGTCCGCCCCATAAGCTAGCGCGTTCTAAAAAACAAAATGCAGAGATTGGCAGTGAGGGAGCCATGGGGCGATTGCTAACCCGAGGTTCTAAGAGCCATGATTTTGTAGATGAGCTGCAGCCAGTGTCAGGGGAGATTGTATTGGATAAGCCTGGAAAAGGAGCGTTTGTGGCAACGGATCTAGATTTAATTTTACGACAGCGGGGGATTCAGCAGCTGTTACTTACAGGGGTGACAACAGAGTGCTGCGTGCATACGACACTGCGGACGGCCAATGATTTGGGCTATGAATGTTTGCTATTAGAAGATTGTTGTGCCTCATTAAACCCAGAGTTTCATCGGATATCAGTAGAAATGACCCAGACGATCTTTGGCTGGGTGACAACATCTGGAAAATTGCTGACAGCTGTCAATCTATCGGCGGCTTGATAGGCTATGCAGATATATTGAAATATGCACTGGCCGAAAATGAACAAAGCAGAAACAGAGGCAGGTCTCGCCGTAACGCCCGGTTACAGATACGCTGAGGAAGTTGGCAATCAGTTATTCGTTGCTGGCCAAGTCCCGCACGATGCGGACGGACAGCTTGTCGGTGTAGACGATCCCTATACTCAATCACGCCAGTGCTTGGACAATCTGCTAAAGCTACTAGCCGTCCATGGCTACTCGGTCGCAGACATACGGCAGCTAGTCGTTTATGTAGTGGGGCAGCGACCTAATCTTGTTCAGGCGTGGACTGCTATGACGGAAACGTTCAGCGAGGGAGTGCCGCCTGCTACACTGCTCGGGGTTGCCACATTAGGTCACGAGGGTCAGCTGGTAGAAATTGATGCAACGGTGATCAAAGTGTAGGGCTAGAGTCGCGTTGTCACTACTAAGAGCAGACACGTTACGACTCAACTACATCAAACAGTAATTCAATATAGTTGCGATAATGGGCGAGCTGTTGGCTAAACTGCTTAGGCTCTTGCAATACCCGCATCATTACAAATGCTCCCTCAAAGGTGGACACCAGTGCATCGGCCAGGGATGCTGCACTGACGGGCAAACGGGGAGGAGAGTGAGCGATCGCAGCGGCAAACTTGTCTCCCAGTCGCTGTCGCCAGTGTAAAAAAGCGTGGGCTGAAATGGTTTTGATCTCATCTCCCAACTCTTCAAATTGATAGATATAGGATGCAATCAGACAGCCACCGCTGGGGTCAGTGAGAGATTCCATTTCTTCTTGCAATAGGCCAATAAAGATCAGCATCTGTTGTAGAGGGTCGCGGCTCAGTTTTTCGGCGCGCTCCATTTGGGTCTCTAGATGTGCTGCATCCCGCTCGGCATAGCGCTGCACTAAGGCTTGGGCTAGATCAGCCTTGGTTTTGAAATGATAAAAAAAAGCGCCCTTGGTAATCTCTGCTTTTGCCAATACTCGATCGATCGAGGTGCCGGATAGTCCGTGTCCCATCACCAATTCATGGGCAGCATCTAAAATCCGCTGCTTTGTTTTTTCTCCACTGCGGGGCATTCGTTCTCCCAGTAATTAACTCAGCTTTCATTCTACAGACTAAATAGTCTTTTTATGGCCTGCTAATCATCAAAAATGGCTCCCCAGGAAAATTACCCTACTATCGGCTTTAAGAACCTTATAGTCCCAAACCTAGGTATAAATGCTTTTTCGTCGGATCTTGACAGTCAGAAATTGCGGAGCTACTATACAGACTAGTTGGTATAAATAAAACAATTGACTATACGGGAGCCCCAAAAATGAATGCTCAACTGAGTTCCTCTACGTTTGATACTGTGAAAGCAGAGGCTTTTGCGGAAAACTTATTGGCGACCCTCAACGCCGGTGGGTTGGCCTTGATGATTTCGATCGGTCACCGGACACGCTTGTTTGATGTGATGGCCCAGCTGGAGCCCTCCACCAGTCAGCAAATTGCGGATACGGCCAATTTGCAAGAACGCTATGTGCGCGAGTGGCTGAATGCGCTTACCGTGGGCGGCATTTTGGAGTATCAGGCAGAGACCCAGACTTATCAGCTGCCTGCAGAACATGGAGCTTTTCTCAGCCGTAGTGCGGGGGCAGATAATCTGGCGACGTTTTTTCAGCATATTTCGGGACTGGCCATGGTTGAGGATGCGATTGTGGAATGCTTTTCTAAAGGGGGCGGTGTGCCCTATGAAGCATTTAGTCGTTTCCATGAGGTGATGGCAGAAGACAGTGGCCAAACGGTGGTTCCGGCTTTGGAAAGCGCAATTTTGCCGCTGGTGCCGGGGTTAATCGAGCGGCTGACCCACGGCATTGATGTATTGGATGTCGGCTGCGGCAGCGGTCGGGCCATGAATCGGCTGGCGCAGCTATTTCCGGCCAGCCGCTTTACTGGCTATGACTTTTCGGTAGAAGCGATCGCAACCGCAACAGCTGAAGCCAAGGCCCACGGCTTGCAAAATGTGCGATTCCAGATTCAGGATGCGGCCCAAATCACTGAGGAGGAACGCTATGACCTGATCACAACCTTTGATGCCATTCACGACCAGGCCCAGCCGGATGTAGTACTACGCAACATCTACACCGCGCTCAAAACCAAGGGCGGTGTGTATCTGATGCAGGAGATTCGGGCAGCTAGCAACGTGAGCGAGAACCTCGATCATCCAATTGCGCCCTTTCTCTACACGATTTCTTGTATGCACTGCATGACGGTTTCCCTAGCGGCAGGCGGCATGGGTTTAGGAACCATGTGGGGCCGAGAAATGGCCTGGGAAATGCTCCAGGCGACAGGATTCGAGTCTATTGAACGACAGGAATTGTCCCATGACATCATGAACGACTTCTACATCCTGCGGAAAGGAGGTGTCTGATGTGTCAGCTTTGCAATCTAGTGAACCTGGCTAATCGCTCATCAAAAGGCAATGGGTCGCCACGAACAATCTCAACCTGGGGTGCTTTATCGAGTGTAGTGCTACCTCCGGTTGCAAAAATACAGCCATCAACTAATCACAACTCACAGGTCCCTATCTCACTAGGAGACGATCAACCATGACTTCGACATTAGAGCGTTACCCCACGCTTGCAGGGCAATCCTGGTCCCAGGACGTTGTTGAGATCGCAACTAACCTTGCCCAACACCTGAGCCAAACTGTACAAGAACGGGATGCGATCGCCGGAATTCCCGATCAAGAAGCGCAGTGTCTACGAGAGTCCGGGCTACTACCGCTGATGGTTCCCAAAGTCTACGGTGGTCTTGGCGGCAGCTGGCTAGAGGCCATCAATATCGTCAAAATTCTAGCCCAAACGGATAGCTCCGCCGCCCAGCTCTACGGCTATCACCTGCTGCTATCGGTGGTCCCCCATCTAATTGGCACGGCTGAGCAAGCCGCTCGCTACTATGGCGAGACGGCTCAGCAGCATCTTTTGTGGGCCAATGCTATCAATACCCGCGATATGCGACTGACATTGGAGTCAGACGGCAATGGCTTTCGTGCCAGTGGCATTAAAACCTTTTGCACTGGGGCAGTAGTTGCCGATCGGATTCTCTGCGCGGCGACTCAGATCGGCAATCCGCTACCGGCCATGTTCGTGATTCCCAGCAATAGGAGCGGCCTAACCTACAACCACGACTGGGATGTTTTAGGACAACGTCGCACCGCTAGCGGCAGTTTTACCTTTGAGGCGGTACGCGTCGAACCAGCGGAAATTTTAGGACCGCCGCCAAATCTAGAGAGTGCTTTTCCAACTGGGTTAGGGATAGGTGGCATCTTGGTACAATCCGCAATCTTTCTAGGCATTGCCGAGGGTGCTTTGGCAACAGCCCAGCAGTATACCCAGACCCAAGCCCGTCCCTGGGAGACCGCTACGGTGGAAAAAGCAGCTGACGATCCGTATTCGCTGCGGCGCTATGGGGAGCTATGGGCTCAGCTGCAGGGTGCGATCTCCTTAACCCAGCAGGCGACCGCTCAGTTCCAGCAGGCGTGGAACAAAGGGCAAGCCCTGACCCATGAAGAACGAGGAACAGTAGCCATTGCGGCGGCAGCGGCTAAGACTCTTTCCATTCAGATAGGGTTGACCATTACTAACCAAATGTTTGATCTCATGGGGGCGCGATCGGTTACTAGTCAGAATGGATATGACCGCTACTGGCGCAACCTACGTACGCTAACCCTGCATGACCCGGTAGATTACAAACTATTTGACATTGGCAACTGGTTTGTTAACGGAACCGCCCCTGTCCCCAGTTCCTATACCTGAGTGAATAGAGGGTAGCGGGATTAGTCTTTCTGCCGAAGCGTTGGATAAGAACTTTGAGAACACAATCATGACTCAGCAGGCATCCGACACCCCCACTCTGCAACAGAGAATGGCGTTGATAAATGGGTGGACAACAACGGTAATCATTCAGGCTCCGCAGCAGGTGGTGTGGAAACACGTGACCGACTTTGCTACCTATCCAGACTGGAATCCGTTTGTTATAAAAGCCTCTGCTCAATTTGAAGTAGGAAAAACAATTCGGTTTTTAGAAGATCTAAAACAGTTTGGACAACACTGGATTACCGCTCGTTTTTTAGCGATTGACCCACCCCATAGGTTTGTCTGGAAAGGTCACTTTGTCGCACCGTTTCTGTTCACCGTTCGCCACACGTTTAAGGTTGAAGCGATTAGCGACACTCAAACTCGATTTAGCCAGATTCACGAAAATTCTGGACTGTTAATTTCCTTCCTGGCTTGGCGCGGGATCTACTGGGTCAGCCACCAGGGTTATCTCGACTTTGACCAGGCTCTCAAAACACGATGTGAGCGTGAGTCTCACAGTACCTAATTATTTGATCAATTAACTCGGTGAAAAACAATGATCGGCTCAGAACTCGACCAAATTCGCGCGATGCTCCAGGACTTTACCTGGGGCGACACAATTGCAGAAATGCGCTCAAACTTTGACAACGGCTTTTCGTTACCGCCCCACCCGACGGCTCAGGTTACACCCGTCCAGGCTGGTGGGGTGGCCGCCGAACTAATCTCTCTGCCCCAAGGTAATTCCGACCGCATTATTCTCTATCTCCATGGGGGTGGCTTTGCCATGGGATCATGCCAAACGTATCGTCGTCTTGCGGCTGATATCGCGGCAGCCGCTAACAGCAGCGTTCTCGTAATCGACTATCGTCTGGCTCCCGAACATCCTTATCCGGCGGCGCTGGAGGATACGCTAACGGCCTATCGCTGGTTGATTGATGCGCAGAGATTTTCACCTAGCCAAGTTGCGATCGCAGGCGATTCTGCCGGAGGCAATCTAGCCTTAGCGGCCCTAGTGTCGTTGAGAGATATGGGCGACGAGCTACCCGCTGCAGCCAGCTTAATTTCGCCCTACTGCGATCAGACCCAAACGAGCCCAACTATCACTACCCATGCGGCGGTTGACCCAATGGTATCGCCCCAACTGCTGGATACCATAACCCGATGGTATGCCCCCGACGCAGATCTCAAGCAGCCCCTCATCTCACCGCTATATGCCGACCTATCGGCATTGCCACCCTTATTGATCCATGTGGGGGCTGCCGAAGTTTTACTCGACGACTCTCTCCAACTTGCCCGTCAGGTGGGACTGGCTAATGGTGCGGTCGAACTAAAGGTCTGGCAAAATATGATTCACTGCTTTCACTTGTTTGCCCCCCTGTTGGCAGAAGGACGACAGGCGATCGCCGAAGTTGGCGCTTTTCTCCACCGTCATTGGTCACAAGAGACAACGCTCAAACCATCATCGCTGATCAAGGAAATGATCAAAGCGTAGGTACGTTACTTGTCACAGCTAAGGGGAATGCACCTAAATAAAATCCCAATCATAGAATATGTCGTAGGACGTCCTCCCCTTACGAAGGGGAGGTGCCGTAGGCGGAGAGGTCTTGACCGATAGCGCTAACTGTCGATAACCCCCTGTAAGTCCCCCTTCGCAATGGGGACAACACATCTCAAACATGTCTCAAAGAGGTAGATTATTTTCATGCAGACGCCTAACTCTCGCATTAACCCTTAGCCTTGGAACCCACCGCTTCCAAGAATACTTAGGTTCAGCTTATACAATAGAAAATAACCTCTTGATTTCTGAAGTTCTCATTTCCACTGGTTTAGAACAACGAACTGCTTATCTAGGGGTGCTTCAGGCTGAATCAGGCTGCCCTGCTAAACCAGCATCATTAACGGTTAAAGTCTTATGTTGTGCGGCTTTCAGTAAATTAACAAGATACTTTGCCTGAGAGTCCTCATCAAGCAGCAGTTTTAGGCTCAAAAGAGACTCCTTTCATTTCCAGGCGATAGCGTTCTTCGTCTGCTTCAAGCTTGATTAAATCTTGATGACTTTCAGAATACTGAATAGCTTCATTGATTGCAGATAGTGGTAAATCCCAATTTTCAGCAGCATCTTCAGCCGTCATATGATTGACTGTTAGATCTTGCCAAATTTTTGAAGCTAGAAGCTTACGCCCTTTGATATAAAGCTGCTTTCGCCAAGGATGAGGACGAGACACTAAATATTGCCAACTTTCTTCAGTTTGAGCATCAGGCAATGACTGTATAAGCGCTGTGATCAGTTCAATACGCTCGCTCACAGGTAGCTGAGACGCCTGCTCTTTTAGGGTTTGTAAAGTCATTGAATCAACCCGTACAAATCTAGCTTATTTATAGCATAGTACGCATATACCTTTTACTGCTCGCTACGTCTCTAAAGCAGCCGCTAATCTCACCGCTATATGCTAACCTATCGGCATTGCCACCCTTGTTGGTTCATGTGGGGGCTGCCGAAGTTTTACTCGACGACTCTCTTCAACTCGAGGGAGAAAAACGCCCCTCGGACGGGGCCACGCAGCTGTGAGAACTATTCAGCCTCGGTCATTTTCTCCTCGATATATTCTTTACCAATTCGCTGATACTCAGCCAGGGTAAACGAATCCACCTGAATCGCATCGAGCTGCGCCCGTTCTGCCGCTGTTGCCAGGTCAGATTCTGCCTCGGTAATTAGCCCAGCTCTAAGAGCTGCTTCTACTCGACCCACAGATGGTGTAATAGTCAGCTGCCCATTGCGAAGAGCAGTCTTGATTCTCTTCACTATCGGCATTGCCACAACCGACAGCTGATAGGCCCGCTCCAAACGTCCTAGCGCCTGCTCGGCATCGGTGGGAACATGCAGCCCCTGAGTCAGGTGATTACGCCCGTCGGGAGACTGCAGCAGTTGCGCAACGGCATGGCCCTGGGCATCGGTGGGAATCACACCAATGGGGTTTAACCGGAACCAGGGCAGCGTGGTAGCCCGCATCAGACCGCCTAAAACAGGTATGTCGAGATTTGCCAACAGTCCTTCTAGAGCGTGCTGGATCTGACCAAGACTATGGCCCATGGCCCAGTGAACTAGGGGTAAGTCTTCTTGACGTCGGCCCTCGGCCTCAAACCGTCGTAGTGTAGCCGTTGCTAAATACATCCAGGAGAGCATATCGGCAAAGCGACCGGTGATTTTCTCATGGCGCTTGAGACGACCGCCGTAGCTCAGCATGGCTAAGTCTGAGAGAGCTGCAAAAGTGGCAGAAGCCCAGGCAAGTTTTTGATAGTAACGGGCCGTTTCTCCACGGACCGGCGATTTAACCAGACGCCCCTGGGTCCAGCCGAGCACTTTAGCATGGGTGAGATTGCGCAGCATCAACCCCACATGTCGCCAAAAGGCATGGTCAAAGGCGGCAACATTGTTGTCTGCTAACGCGGCAATTTCATCGACAATATAGCTGTGACAGCGGATGGCACCCTGGCCATAGATAATCAGGGTGCGGGTGAGAATGTTGGCGCCTTCTACCGTAATTGGGATCGGTGTGGCCGTGTAAATGTTGGCCAACAGATTGCGCGGACCGCGACAGATGCCAGCACCGCCAAGAATGTCCATGCCGTCGTTGATAATGTGGCGGGACAGCTCGGTAAACTGATATTTGGCAATGGCAGACACCACCGCCGGCTGTTCACCCTGATCGACGGCGCCACAGGTATACAGCCGGGCGGCATCCATCAGATAGGTGAGACCGCCAATGCGGGCCAACGGTTCTTCGACACCTTCAAATTTGCCAATGGACAGACCAAACTGTTCTCGCACCACGCTGTAGGCACTGGTCACCCGAGAGACCAGTTTTGCCACCCCAGTCGCAGTGGCCGGGAAGCTAATGCCGCGACCGGCGGCGAGACTTTGCATCAGCATGGTCCAGCCGTTGCCTGCTTGGCCTATACCGCCAATAATCTGGCTGGCGGGCAGGACTACATTCCGACCGGCGATGGGAGAGTTATAGAAGGGCACCCCCATGGGGTCATGGCGACGACCCAGCTGCACACCGGGGGTATCAGCCGGGACCAGCACACAGGTAATGCCGACATCGGTGCCTTTGCCCAGCAGATTGTCGGGGTCGCGCAGACGGACGGCTAAGCCAATTAGGGTTGCGATCGCACCCAAGGTAATATATCGCTTCTGCCAGTTCAACCGCAGATATAGTTCACCGTCTTCGCCCTCAAATACCGTACCGCTGGACTGTAGGCTAGCCGCATCCGACCCCGCCGTTGGCTCTGTCAGGGCAAAGCAGGGTATCTCTTCTCCGGTGGTCAGCTTGGGTAAATAGCGCTGCTTTTGTTCGTCGGTGCCGTAGCGTAGCAACAGCTTGGCCGGTCCCAGGGAATTGGTCACCCCCACCGTGGCCGTGTGGGTAAAGGACCGCGATGCTAGCTTGGTCATCACCGCGCTATAGGCCGTATTAGAAAAGCCCAGGCCGCCGTATTCAGCTGGAATCATCATGCCAAAAAAGCGTTCCTGGCGCAGATAGGCCCATACATGCGGGGGCAGGTCTTTACGCTGGTGAATCTCCCAGTCGGTGGCCATGCGACACACTTGCTCCACCGGACCATCAACAAAAGCCTGTTCTATAGGATTAAGTGTCGGGTAGGGTTCTGCCAAAATTCGCTTAAAGTTAGGCTTGCCAGAAAATAGCTCACCATCTATCCAGACAGTCCCGGCTTCAATGGCGGCCCGCTCTGTAGCGGAAATCGCTGGCAGTAGATTAAACAGCTTAATGGCCCGCACCATGGGAGCCGTAATCACCACCTGGCGCAGCAATGGCACATTAAAAACAGTTGCCATTAGAGCAAACAGACTCCACAGCCAAATGGGAGCCTGGACGACGCCCAGTACCAACGCACCGTAGCCAAACCAGGCCAGCATCGGCACGTTAATGTAGGCTAAAACGGCGAATAGCCCGAACAAACCTACCATTAAACCAACGCTCAAGAGAGCCATAATGTTTACCCCTGTAGTCACAGCAAGTTAGAGCAACAAATTTTCAAACACACCGGCAGCCCCCATGCCGCCGCCAACGCACATGGTGACCATGCCATACCGAATCTGGCGTCGTTTCATTTCATGCAGCAAGGTGGCGGTCAGTTTGGCCCCGCTACAGCCCAGGGGATGCCCCAGTGCGATCGCACCCCCATTCACATTGATCCTGTCCTGGTTCAGACCGAGCTTGCGAATCACCGCCAGACTCTGGGCGGCAAACGCTTCGTTGAGCTCAATCAGGCCAATATCGTCCAGACTGAGACCTACCTGCTTGAGCACGTTAGGAATAGCCTCCACCGGGCCAATCCCCATAATTTGAGGCGGCACCCCGGCTACTGCAAAGCCGAGTAAACGGGCCATGGGAGTGAGATCGAGTTCCCGCACCTTGGCTTCGCCCATCAGGATCGCTGCCGCTGCCCCGTCGGACATTTGGGAAGAATTACCGGCGGTGACGCTGCCGCCGCGCCGAAATACGGGCGGTAGCGCCGCTAGCGCTTCTAGACTGGTATCGGCCCTGGGGCCTTCATCGGTATCAAAGACGCCCTTGTGGGTGTGGGTTTCACCGTCTTGGTAAACCGTGTTGGTGACGGTGAGGGGGATAATTTCGTCGGTAAAGTGGCCGTTTTTAATGGCATTGAGCGCGTTTTGGTGCGATCGCAGTGCAAACGCATCTTGATCCGCCCGGGAAATTTCAAACTGATGCGCCACATTTTCCGCCGTTAGCCCCATGGTGGTATACACCTGGGGCGTTGCTGTCATCATGGCTGGGTTGGGGCTCCAGCGGTCGCCTCCCATGGGAATCAGACTCATAGACTCGACGCCGCCCGCCACCATCACATCCGCTTGGTTGAGGCTAATGGCCTGATGTGCGATCGCAATCGTTTGTAATCCAGACGAACATAGCCGGTTGACCGTCATCCCCGGCACCGAGGGGGGCAGCCCCGCCCGATGGGCAATCACCCGACCCAGGTTATAGCCCTGCTCCGCCTCGGGCATCGCACAGCCCATGATCACATCCTCAATCTGGTCTGGCGTTAAAGTCGGCAGATGCTCCATCGCCCCCCGCACCACCGCCGCGCCCATATCATCCGGTCGCATATGACGCAGCGTGCCTCGCGGGGCTTTACCAACAGCCGTTCGCACACTGGCAACAATGTAGGTATTTTGCATGATTCTCTCCTGTCTTAATTCCGTAACGGCCTCTTAGTCTTTAGCAAATGCATAATTCTCTCTTGGGTTTTCTGTTGCTGTAGCAGCGGTAGGAACACCTCTCGCTCTAGACCTAACAAATACTCCTCAGGCACTCTCGCCGCAGACGTCAGCTCGCCGCCCGTCATGATATAGGCCAGTTTTCCAGCCAAGAATCGGTCATACTCACTGGCAAAGCCCCCCTGCTGCAGGGTATAGGCCATATGGTCGAGCACCGCCCGACCCTGCTGTCCTAACACCCAGAAGCTGTCGCGAGCAGGCGGTCGATAGCCCGCCCGGTCTAAACACAGCACCTCTGCTTTCGCCACATACAGCCGCTGGTCGTTGTTCATCACCACCTGGGTGTGGCTAGGTAAAAAGCCCAGATCTATGGCCTCATAGGCACTGCCCGCCACCGTCGCGGTCGCCACGGTCTTAAAGACATGGTTCAAAAATGGCTGAATATGCTGGGGCGTGCCGCTCACGGCTCGTTGGGCCGCCCATTTGGCCATGCGGGTGGTGCCGGTCGCTCCAGGAATCAGGCCCACGCTTAGCTCCACTAGACCGATATAGCTCTCAGCGGCGGCCACTACATGGGGACAGGCCATCACTAGCTCACATCCTCCACCCAGGGCGCGACCTTGCACCGCCGCCACAATCGGTTTGTGAAAGTAGCGAATCCGCTGCAGCAGCGTTTGGAATTTTACTAACAGATCTGCAATCAGCTGCCAGTTACCAGTCTGGGCCGCTGTCCCCATCTCTACCAGATTAGCTCCCCCGCAAAAGTGATCGCTGTTGTTGCCAATCACCAAACCGCGATACTGGTCGGACTGGCTCAGCTGGTCTAGAACAGTTTTTAGGCCATCGACAACCGCTGTGCTCAGGGTATTGCCCTTAGAGCGAAACTCATATAGAACCACGCCGTCCCCCATGTCCCACAGGGCCGCTTCTGAGTTTTCCCAAAGCTTGCTATTACCAGTTTTAATCAGCGGCAGGTGAATCTCATTATCAGGCTGTTCTACCGGCTGTTGTCCCATCGGCCCTAGGACCGACTCAGCCATCAGCAAGCTACTGGGCACGCCGTGCTGACTACGATAGAAGTGACCTTCACCGGTCGCTGCCATCTCCTCAATCCACTCAGGTACGGTCAGATGCGCCGCCTGCATATCGTAGAGCACCTCATGAAAACCAATGGCATCCCAGATCTCAAACGGTCCCAGCTGCCAGCCAAACCCCCAGCGCATCGCCCGATCCACATCCACAGGGCTGTCGGCAATGTCTGGCAGTCGGCAGGCGCTATAGCTCAGCAACGCCAGGGTGGTCTGACGGAAAAATTCACCCGCTCTATCGGGCAGCTGGTAAAGCATCCGCAGACGCTTTACTAGTTCAGGCTGTCGGGCCACCTCCTCTAGCCCCGGTAAATCCGGCTGGCGCGGGAGTTCATACACAAAGGTTTTAGGATTGACAGAGAGAATCTTTTTACCGACTTTTTTATAAAATCCTTGACCCGATTTAGCTCCACGAGAGCCGGTTTCTACTAGCGTCTTCAGCAGCTTGGGTAGTTTGAACATCGCTCGCTGCTCGTCGTCGGCAATAGCGGGATAGATATTCTCGGCCACATGGAGCAATGTATCTAGACCCACTAAATCCGCTGTTCTAAACGTGGCCGATTTTGGCCGACCCACCAGCATTCCTGTGAGCGTATCAATCTCTTCAATGGAGTAGCCCTCGTTGGTGAGAGCATGAATACCCAAGAAAGTTGAAAATAGACCAATCCGGTTAGCAATAAAGTTGGGCGTATCGTTAGCAATCACCACACCTTTACCGAGATAGCTACGACCGAACCACTCCATACGTTTGATCACATATGGCTCGGTCTCATCGGTGGGAATCAGTTCTAGCAGTTTCAAATAGCGTGGTGGATTAAAAAAGTGAGTTCCTAAAAACCGGCGGCGAAAGTCCACAGACCGGTCAGCCGCGATCTGAGCAATGGGTAAACCGCTAGTATTGGTCGAAATCACTGCATCTGAACGCACCACCTGCTCTAAGCGAGCCATCAGCTGCTGCTTGATATCTAGCCGCTCCACCACAGCCTCAATCACCCAGTCCACCTGGCTTAACTGCCCAAAATGTTCATGGTAGTTACCCAGCTCAATCCGGTGGGCCATCGCAGGGGTAAACAAAATGGGTGGCGACAGTTTTTTGGCCTTCTTAAACGCCCCTTCCACCACTGCATTTTTGTTACTCTCAGGCGCAGGCAAATCCAACAGCAGCACCTGCAGCCCCGCATTCGCTAAATGCGCCGCAATCTGGGTGCCCATGATGCCAGCCCCCAGCACAGCCGCCGTTTTGAAAGGAATAAAAGTCATGATGGATCTCCCTAATCAAGCAATATTTGCCCGCCGATCGCGGTGATGGAGCGCGTCTAGACGCCGCCAGCCCCACAGTCGATTAGCTAACTTCCCACGCGACCGCTGCCGCCCAGGTTCAACCTCGCCATATAACGACTCAATCTCCTTGGCATAGGCCCGATAAAACTCCTCGCGGCTGTCTGCAGCTTTTGCCGCTACCAGGGCAAACCGTTTGATCGTTGACCAGTGAGGCAAACCAGTATTGACCTGGTCGATGAGGGTTTGGAGTTGCGATCGCGCTCCCCCCAAAACCTCGCTTCGTCCCGCCGCTCCATCGCTCCTGCTAACCGCAGGCACAATCAACACACCACAAAACTTCTGCCCCGGCCCCACCACCAGCGCCCGCTCAACCAAAGGCGACTGCTCTAGCTGCACCTCGATCGGCCTAGGTGCCACATACTTACCAGTAGACAGCTTAAACAGCCCTTTCTTACAGCCCCGCAGCGTCAGCAGCCCATCCTCTGAAAACTCACCCAAATCTCCCGTATGGAACCAGCCGTAAGCGTCAATCACAGCAGCGGTTGCAGCTGGATTATGGTAGTAGCCGGTCATGGTATAGGGGCTCTTGACCAGGACCTCGCCATCGGTCGCCAGCCGCATCTCCACCCCCGGAATCGGTGCCCCGACCGTGCCTGAGCGCAGCCAGCGATCGCGGGTATAGCTCAGCACCGAGCTGGTCTCCGTCAGTCCGTAGCCCTGCTTTACCGGAATACCCACCGCATTAAAAAAGGTCATCACGTCAGGCCGTAGCGCAGCACCACCCGAAAGCAAATAGCGGATATTGCCACCAAAGGCCTGGTTTAGACTGCTAAAAATACCCTCCCTCAGCAGCCAGCGTCGTAAAAGAGACTCTGGCCCATAGGCGGGCAGGTGAGCCCAGTACCAACCCAGATTCAACCCAAAATGTCGTAGGCCAGAAGACTGCTGCCGCACACTATTAAGCCGTTCATATACTTTCTCAAGCAGACGCGGCACGGTAATAAAAATAGTCGGCTTAACCGTGGCTAAATGCCGAAAGACGCGTTTAGGTGACGAAAAATAGAGACTATGCCCAAACCCAAAATGGCCATAGAGAAACGTTCTCGCAAAAATATGATTTAACGGTAAAAACGACAGAGCCACTTCGGACCGCCCTGGCAAGAGTCCCGGCATACTGCTAAAGGCCGCCCAAATATTACCGGTCAGGCTCCGATGACTGAGCATGGCCCCCTTAGCCAGAGTGCTAGCATCAGCGGTATAAACAATCGTCGCTAGATCCGCCGGGTGCAGAGCATTTTTTAAAGCTTGAACAGCAGTAGGAGAATACTGACGACGGCCCTGACAGCGAAGATCTGCTAACGTTGTAACGACATCGTCCTGGTTGAGAAAGCCAGGAAAATCACTAGAAACAGCTCTATTTACAACAACAATCAGCTTAATCTTCAGAAGATAGTTGCGAAGACGCTCTACCGTCTGCCAGCTAGAAACGACTAATGCCTGGAGGCCCGCATCTTGAACGATCCAGCCAATAGTCTCCACAGGCTGTTCTTTATCAATAGGCACCGTGACCCACCCGGCCAGCAGACTGCCCATATCGGCTAGCGCCCAATACAGCCCGTTTTCTAACAGCAGTCCGATCCGAACTGCGTCCTCGGAACTCTGGTCCCAGCCTATGGTTTGGGACATTAATCCCAGGGCAAACTCTTGTGCCGCAGTGCGAAACTCGGTGAAGGTATAGGCCTCCCAGCTATGGCCAGACCAGTGATGCAGGACAGAGATATGGTCATAGGCACAGCCCATATCCAACAAATCGGGAATCGTATACTCTAGCTGCACTGTGCCTTGAGCCGCTGGGGCAACATACAGAGAACAGCAGTGACGACATTGATCAACCATCGTTTTTAAGAGAGACAAGCTCTCTTCCATTGATTTAGAGTTGCGCCTGATTACATTTCCTTGGGCTCTAGCAAGCCGCCCCGCAGAAAGAGGAACGGATCGAGACGGATTGCAGAGCCAATAAATTTGCGCTAAGCGTTGACAAAGTATGAGCCACTCAAGACTCAGTACTTCCTATACAGCAAGGCGCATGGGAACAAATTCTCTTTTGAATTTGGTCAGGCAATGAAGTCAGGCACAGCTCGGGCCAAAACTAGGCAAACGACACAACAGCCCAATGAGTAACAACTTCATGGCAACAATCTCAGCTCATCGGCCAAGCAATAGAACAGTCTGGCCGGAATAGCTGTTTCTTTTAATACACCTATTATAGCGGGATCGCCCGCTATACAGAGGATTGTCTTAATATGGCTGTAATATTGCCCTGGTGGATCAACCCTTAATCCGTTGGGGTCTGCGCGTTTAACCAGGTATTAATATCGGCCATAATTTCAGCCTGATTACTCTCGTTATATAGCTCATGGTACGCTCCGTCATAGCCAATAAATGTCTTCTTGATTAGAGATAAGCGTTTGAAAAAATCGTGGCTGGCGCTATAGTCAGCCACTTTATCAGCACTGCCGTGCAGCATTAACAGTGGTGTCGTTAGCCGGTCTTGATGGGCACGCAGCGACTGTACCGTTTTGAGAAATTCTGTTGCTAAGCGAGCGGTACCTCTGTGGTGCCGCAGTGGATCATGGGCATAGGCAAGCACAACGGCGCGATCGCGGGATGGCAAAATATGCTTCAGACCCAGAGAAAGGGAAAATCGGGGCCAGCCCAGGGATAGCATCTGACCAATCTTTAGCCGCAGCTTGGTGGTAGCGTGGGTTCCCAACGGCAGTGATGCAGCCACAATGCCTGAAATGTCTGGATAGGCTGTCTGACCCGATGCATTAGAGCTACCTACATGCAGAGCATAGTCCAGCGCAATAATGCCGCCTAGGCTATGGCTCAGTAAAAAGCAGGGCACCGTCGGATGCTGCGCTTGGACCATCGTCATAAAGCAGGCCAGGTCGTGGCGATAGTCTGCCCAACGATTGATATAGCCACGCTGTCCCGGCGACAGGCCATGACCGCGCAAATCATATCCATAGAGGGCATATCCTTCTGAGATCAAGGCTTTGACAACATTCTGAAACAGACCGCTGTGCCCGCCGAGCCCGTGGACTAAAACAATGGTTGCTTTCACTGTGGATGTAGGTAACCAGCTTTGGTAGTAAAGGCTCAATCCATCAGCCGCTGTAAACATGCCATCTTGGTGTTGGACAGTAATCGTATGCCACTTGAGCTGAGACAGCCTCTGCTGAAAGTTCTCTAGAACCGGACAGAGTGCCTGAGCAGATTTTGCACTGATCACGCTCAAATCGTAGGGTGGCTGACTAATAGCCTGAGCATAGGCGGGCAGCGAGACAGCATCCGTGGCCAATGTTTGCGACGTCTTTAAATATCGATCAAAGAACAACACGCTCAAGCCACACAAATAGCTATCAATAATCGGCGGGGATAATTTGAAACTGAGTAGCTCTATCTGCTCTGCTAGCTTAAGCGAAGACAGCAATGTCCGCATATCGTGGACGTGGGATTTTCCCCGAATGACGGCTAAAAATCGTTCCGGGCTGGCCAGGTGAGGAAATAGCTCCATAGGTTCTAGGGCCATAGGTGCGGTTTTATCTCGACTGCCGGTGGCGATGACCGTCGGGATGCTCACAGCCGCTAGTCCCTCTGGGCCAAACAAGCCACTGCCAATGGGGTCAATGGTAAAAATTGCTTTGATGCGTGGATCTTGGAGCCGCGTGTCTTTGGTCGGTAGCGAGAGCGCCCGACACTGCAGTAGCAAAGAGACATTTAAGCTCTCAGAGAGCCGGTCACAGCGCTGGGCCAGTCCTTCAAAGTCAATTGTGGCACCGGCTAAAGCCAAGGCTGTATAGCCACCAAACGACTCGCCTAGAATGCCAATATCAGCTAAATTTAGCTGACCGTCATAGTCGCGCTCATTTAATCGTTCTAGCTTATCTAGTAGAGCGCTAATATCTTGGGGGCGATCAAAAAATTCCTGGAGTGAAAAAATCTCATCGACGGTCCCCGCCAGCAAATTACGAATCTGGTGGGTGTCACTACCCGGATGCTGAGGCACCGCGACCAGATACCCGTGGGAAACGAGATGTTTGGCATAGTGGTTCATGGTTTGAGGATTAGCAGCCAGGCCGTGGGAAATGACCACAACGGGGACAGGCGATAAACGTTCTCCCACCGGTTCATATAGCACTACCTTAAAAGGCTGGGTAAATCGGCGCTGGAGAGATAAGACCTGTTGACGAATGCCACTAGGACCGGATAAGCGCGGATCGGCAGCGGGAACAGGCTGCCCCAACGATTCTTGCTGCATTAAGGCCGTCAGTAAGCTCAGCAACTCGTCCGTCGTATGCAGTAGCAGGTCTATTTGCTTGGCGGTTTCTAACAAACGATCGGTCCGCAGGCTACCGGCGATCTGATACAGCAGGCTCATAATTGATAGCTGATCGGCTCTAGTAATCTTTTGCACTAGGGCCTGGCGGCCAGCAGCATCGTGGGGTAGCTGAATCAGCTGCTCTAATCTCTGTAATAGGAATTCGCCAATATCAGTTTGCAGAAATCTCTGTAAGGTCTGGGCGTCTAGCCTAACTTGAGTTTGCAAAACCTCTTGACAGTGAGTTTGGGCCTGAGGGTCCTGGCCATTAAGGTATAGCTCACATGTGCGCTGCGCTAGCTGGGGGAGCCGTCGTCGCTGCCACAGCTGAATCACTCGCTGCCGTAATACATGTTGAACAGTAGAGGGAAAAAAGGCCATCAGAACCTCCCAGACAAGTTAACTTGTCCGTTCCTCTCCTAGCTTTATCATGGCGTAGGCATGAATAGATGGGGCTAAAACGATAGAGAGTGTAATACCCTATACGTTTACTGCTCACTACGTCCCATAACTGCTAGGCCAATACCACCTAAAATCAGCAAAGATGCCAAGACCAAGCGGGCGCTCAGGGTTTCTTGCAAAAATAAAATCCCCCCTAATGCAGCAATCACAGGCACCGCTAGCTGCACTGTTGCTGCCCGCGTTGCTGTTAGGCCCTTTAGCGCCGCATACCAAATCGCATACCCCACACCAGAGGCCAGTGCCCCTGATAACAAAGCTAAAATCACCCCTATTAGAGTCAGATGCATCTCCGATAGGCTGATCAGACTCACCCCAACGGCAAAGGGAACCGCCCGTACAAAATTAGCTGTTGTATAAGCCACTGGGTCCTGGCTGCCACGACCGAGTAGTGAGTAAAATCCCCAAGCGACACCTGCCATCATCATCAGTACAGATCCCACTACCGGAGGCGCTGTCAAACCAGGTGATACCAGATATAACAATCCCATCAGTGCCAGTAGTAACCCCGCCCATTCCAATGGATAGGGCTTTTCTCCTTGTTTTAAGGCCACTACAATCATCGTTACCTGCACTGTGCCAAAGAGAATTAAGGCTCCGGTACCTGCGGCTAGTTGCAAGTATGAAAACGAGAAGGTGACGGCATAGAGAAACAGCATCAGGGCGGCGGTCCATTGGCCTTGAAGCTTTACGACAGGCTTTCCCTGAGAGAATGTCATAATGGCCAACAACATGGCTGCACCAGAGCCTAATCGCAGCGTCATAAAGCTGGCTGCATCAATGGAACCCGGCCCCAGGGCCATGCGGGTGAGTAACGAATTAGCGGCAAATGCAATGAGCGTACAGCTGGTCAGAATTGACGTTTTCAGAGCAGACGAGGAATAGGACATGGGTTTAAGGTAACGCCATTCCTAGTCTAAAAGCCAATGTAATCAGGCCAGAGAAGCGTTAAGTAACAAACAGACGCTTATAGAGCTGTTGTTGTCTGATTGATTGTCTGAAATGTATGATTCAAACCAGTTGCGATCGCACCAAATACCTGTGACAAAGGAGCCTCCCCATCGGCTAAGGGCAAAGGCTGTCCTGTATCTCCCCGCTGACAAATTTGTGGATCAATCGGTACCTGTCCCAACAGCGGCACGGATAGTTCCTGGGCCATTTGCTCTCCGCCGCCACTGCCAAAAATCGAGGTGCGCTCCCCGCAACAGCCACAGATCAGGTAGCTCATGTTCTCTACCAGGCCAAGGACGGGCACACCCACCTGACGAAACATGTGGATGCTACGCCGCACATCTGATACTGCCACCTGTTGCGGTGTTGTTACCATCACCACGCCGCAAATGGGGCTCTCCTGAATAATGGTAATCTGGGCATCGCCGGTACCGGGGGGCAGATCGATCAAAAGATAGTCCAACTCTCCCCAATCCACATCCTGGATAAACTGGGTGATAATCTTATGGAGCACAGGACCACGCCAGGCTAACGGATGGTCCGGCTCTGCCAGCAGCCCCACCGACATAACCTTAATACCATGGGCCTCCAAGGGTTTGAAGCGCTGACCCTCTGGGGTGTCAATCACTTCAACTGCAGTTTGAGTGAGGCCCAGCATCTGGGGCACATTGGGACCGTAGATGTCAGCATCGAGCAGACCCACCTTAGCGCCAGTTTTTGTTAGAGCAGCGGCTAGATTCACAGCGGTGGTGGATTTGCCAACGCCTCCCTTGCCGCTGGATACAGCCAGCGTAGTACGCACCCCAGGAATGGTGCAAATCTGAATATAGGCTTTTTGACACCAGTCTAAATCTCCTAAGGTTAACTGCGCTTGATCCTTAAGATGATGCTGGTGGACACCGATATACAGTTTCAGATACACATAGTTATCCACCACTCGCAGATTGCGCACCATGCCCAGATCAACAATGTTTTTGTTGAGAATCGGTTCAACAACCTGCTTGAGGCAGTGAACGGCCGCCTGCTTGCGGGCGGCCACCACCGGATTATCAGGAACGGCATCAGGAGACTGATGGGGGGTGCGCACAAAGGGAGAATCGTGGTTAGGCATTGGACGCTTCCGCTAGCTGATCCTGAATCTTTTGAATGGCCCGCTGAGAGAAAATCTGTACGTCTCGATCTGGATCGTCCAGGGTTTGTTTTAGAGCTGGTAAAACCTCAGGATTACCCAGATTGCCTAGGGCAATGGCGGCATCGCGACGTACATCGGAATACTCGTCAGACAGGGCTTTGATCAGTGTGGGGATAGTCTCATCGGTGGCAACTTTTTGCAGGGCGCGGGCGGTAAATTTGCGCACCTGCCAGTGATCATCTGCCATGGCTTGGGTCAGGGCTGGGGTAGCGGCAGCAGTGGCATGGAGGTCGAGGGATTGGGCCGCGTTGCGTCGCACCTGCCAGTCTGGATCAGTTGCGATCGCATCACACAACATCGGCACCACCGCCTCATCACTCAGATACCCCAGAGTCAAAATCGCCGAGCGTCTAACCTCATCATTGGTATCCTTGGCCAGGGCCAGGGCCGGCTCACAGCGCACCACCTGATTTAGATACCGCAGGGTAACAACCGACGCCTCCCGCAGCACCGGATTCTCAGATTCAAAGAACGGCAGAATATAGGGCAATGCCTGGGCATCATGAATTTTACGCAGCAGAATCAGCACGTTTAGCTGCACGTTGACGTCATTGACTTGAATCGCGTCCAACAGTTTGAGTAAATCATCCGGGGCGACCAGTTCCTTTAACGCTGACAGGGCCTCCTCCCGCACATCGGGTTCATGGTCAGAACTCAAACAGTCCAGCAGCGGCGGCACCACCACCGGGTTAGCCATTTCCCAAAGGGCGGTTACGGCAATCTCCTGTACTCTAGGGCTCTCATCATTCAGGCTCTGGATCAGGGCGTCAATGGCGTCTTCATCTCCCAGGTGCTGTAGGGATTTGGCGGCAACCAGGCGGTCATTGAGGTCTTGCGATCGCAACATCTCTACCCACTGCACCACTTCTGGGTCAAGGTCGGTATGGGCCATGGTGAATTCTCTCCCTAACGCAGTAGAAACGGAATCTGAACAGTAATGGCATTGGTGGGGCATTCCTTCTCACAGGGAAGGCAAAACCAACACTCGTCGTATTTCATATAGGCTTTGCCCGTCTCGGGGTTTTTTACCAACACATCTAGAGGACAGACTTCAATACAGGCCGTGCATTTTTCGAGACATTTAGATTCGTCCACAATCACGGGGACATCAACGCGCTGGGTGGTTAGAGCCATAGATGGGGTTTCTCAATTAAAGAACAGACTAAAAAGAAAATTATTTCGGAACAAGACTTTCATGCAGCACTCAATAGGGAGATCAAAACTCTCCCCTCCTGGGAGGGGCTCCGGGGTGGGTTGACCGCTAACGCCAACGATCGAAACCCACCCCGCCTGACCGGCACCCCTCCCGAGAGGGGATAAATCGGACACTGGCGAAATTCTTATTCCCTACCGTGCCGCTACGTCATACACTTCCTGCTGAAGATCCACCTCCACAATGTAAGGAGCCACCGGACGCTTAAACATTTCCATCGCACCCGATTCTGTTTTCTTTAAGTTCACATGACAGAACCATTCCTCATCATTCTTCTCAGGGTAGTCCAACCGATAGTGATACAGTCCCCAACGACTCTCCTTGCGATAAAGAGATGCCCGTGCCGCCATTTCAGCACAGTCTCGAATAAAGTGCACCTCCATACAGCGCATCAGCTCATGAGGGTCCTGGGCTCCCATCAAATCTAGGGTCTCATGATACCGCTCAAAGGCAGCGAGACCAATATCCATCTTGGTAGGAGATTTAGGCGGCTGCAGATAATCATTCACATAGCGACGCAGCTTGTACTCCACCTGGGTGTGAGGCACACCATCAGGACGATCCAAGGGCGCATAGATACGAGCTTGTTCTGTCGCGAGAAACTCGGGGTCGGGTTCCACATGCTCCAGCCCTTCCACATACTCCATGGCATTGATGCCGGACAGTCGTCCAGAGACAAACGCGCCAATCATGTAGTTGTGGGGCACGCTGGCCATGTCACCCGCCGCGTAGAGACCGGGCACGGTTGTTTCAGCTTTATCGTTGACCCACACCCCCGAGGCACTGTGGCCACTGCACAGACCAATCTCAGAAATGTTCATCTCCACACCATCGGTGCGATAGTTCTGACCTCGCCCCTCATGGAAACGCTCACGACTGGGCCGCTCATTGGCCCACAGCACCCGCTCAATTTCAGAAATGGTGTCGTCATCCAGGTGATACATCTTTAGGTGTACCGGACCTTTACCTGAGTTCAACTCTTTCCAGGTTTCCAGCATCATCTGACCGCTCCAATAGTCGCAGCTGATGAAGCGATTCCCCTCGGCGTTGGCGGTATAGGCACCAAAGGGACTGGCCACATAGGCACAGGCGGGACCGTTGTAGTCCTTGATCAAGGGGTTGATCTGAAAACACTCAATGTTGGTCAGCTCTGCGCCAGCATGGTAGGCCATGGAGTAGCCGTCACCTGCATTGGTGGGATTCTCATAGGTGCCATAGAGATATCCCGAGGCCGGTAGTCCCAGCCGTCCGCAGGCTCCGGTACACAGCACCACAGCCTTGGCCTGGATCACCACAAAGTCTCCTTTGCGCACATCAAAGCCCACGGCCCCAATTACGCGGCCATCTTTGACCATTACCCGAGTCGCCATCACCCGGTTTGTGACCCGTACCTTATGGCGTTTTACCTGACGAGAAAGAATCTTTTTTAGGTCTTTGCCTTCGGGCATGGGCAACACATACTTACCCACTCGGTGTACCTGTTTTAAGTCGTAATTACCTTCAGTATCTTTTTGGAATTTAACACCCCAGCTTTCTAGCTCTTGGATGACTTCAAATCCCCAGCGGCCTGTCTGGTAAACATTTTTTTGTTCTAAAACGCCGTCGTTGGCGATGGTGATTTCTCTAACATACTGTTCTGGGGTGGAGTTGCCGGGGATCACGGCGGTATTAACGCCATCCATACCCATTGCGATCGCACCGCTACGACGGATATTAGCCTTCTCTAAAATCAAAACATCGGCATCGGGATTAGCCTGCTTGGCCTTGATGCCCGCCATCGTACCGGCGGTGCCTCCACCAATTACTAAAAAGTCTGTTTGCAGATGCTGAGTATTCACACAAAAGTCCTCATTTCCAATAAGGTGATCAAACTTCAACCGGTTAGAGGCTCATCAAAAGCAAGTAAGCGCTTTTCTAGCCATGGGTTCAGCGGTGTGGCTTCTATAGAAAGCTCGCGGTCTAGTCTAAAACTCTCAAGCCGAACATGGTTTCGTAAAACTACCTTGTTAAAACTACGCTGTTTGGAGATAGTCATTTCTCATCATGTTCGCTATCCCTATTCTAAAGAGACTCAGTGATTGCCTCAAGATCATTTGTATCAAAAAGCACTGTTTCTCGATTCATTTTTTTTATATACTCATAAAAACCAGCAATACCACGTCGAATTTATACAGGCTTGATTTAGATAGGTAATGGCACAATAGTGAGGTTAATTTGTACCTAGGTTCAATGGCTTGGATGTCCAATCGGGTCTGCCAGTAGACCTTTAAATCGCGGCCTAGTTCGCCAGGAATTCTGTTGTGGAAATTTATCATTTAAGAGTCTTTTTAGAGGTTGCTCGCTACCTGAGCTTTACCGAAGCAGCAGATGCTCTAAATCTGACCCAGCCTGCTGTAAGCGCCAAAATTAAGTCCTTGGAGGCCCATCTAGGCGTCGCTCTTTTCCATCGGCTTGGTCGCAAAATTAAACTAACGGCTGTAGGCAGCTATTTACTCGAAGCAGGCCCCAGTCTACTCGCGCTAGAAAGTCGCTTAATCAACGAGATCAATGAAATTAAGCAGGGAAAATATAGCCGTTTGAAGATTGGCTGCACGGCCAGCATTACTAGCGGATGGCTACCTAAAATTCTGTTTAAGTATCGTCAGAAATATCCCGACATCGAGCTACAGTGTTTACCCTTTGAAACGGCGCAGCAGCTACATCAGGCCATCACTGTAGGAGAGATTGAAATTGGTTTTACTGAGACAAATCTCAATGACTTTGATGAAATAGACTCGTCGCCCATTGATAGTTTTCAATATTTCTTGATGGTGGCTGCCGACCATCGATTAGCCTCATGTCAATGGCTAAGCCTGCGCGATCTAACCACAGAGGCTTGGGTATTTCCAGGTACTAATACACCAGAGCGAGCAGCTTTAGAAGCAAGGCTAGCAGAGCTAGGCATGCAACTCTCGGACTTTACCCATCGAGAGTTTGTTCAATCGCCTAGCTTATTAAGTACGTTTTTGACCCAAGGGCACTATCTAGGCTTTGGTTCCAGCTTTCAGCTTCAAACAGAACGTCAGGCAAAGCTCCTAGTTGCTATTCCATTACAGGAATTTGCTCTGGATTATCAGCTGTTCATGCTAACGCCTAAACGACTTTCTGCAGTTACCTCCCACCCAGCTCAAAAATATCGCGCCGACATCCAACCCACTGAGCCTCGGCAAAAGTTTATTCAGCTTGTTACCCAGGAATCTGAGCGGGCTCAGCGTATTAGAGCCCAGAAATCGTTCTCTAAATCAGCTGCCTACCTACAGTCCCCTAGCCTGTGGCTACGACAGCCCCAAGGAACCTCTTCAGAAACCTTGACGCTGGCTATCGGCACCCAAAACAAGACCATACAAACAGTGACTGCGGGAGTAATTATCCAACGATTAGGACTACTCGAGCATTTTTTACCCAGAAGCGGTCAGTACAGTAAAACAAACTATCAAATCAAGTGGCATGATTTCACCTCAGGGGCTCCCATTACCGCAGGTTTACAAACCGAACAGCTGGACATTGGTATTTTAGGAGATTATCCTTTGCTACTCAGCGGTCTAGCCGATAGTCAGACCGCTGAGCAAAATTCGTCTTCTGTTACCAAGACTCAATTAGTTAGTTTTGTTGCTAGCAATCCTGACGGTACCGGGAATACCATTATTGTTCCTGGTCGGTCTTCTCTGAGTAGCTTAGACGATTTGCGCCATCGAGTCATTGCTGTTCCTTTTTCATCATCCGCCCATGGCATGGTAATGCGTACGCTATTCCAGGCCAATTTACTCGATGAGGTCACCTTAAACTCAATTGACAACTTGAGCATCGACCGCCTTACCCCCCGCAATGACCAGGCCGATGGCTATGCCTATTTTGCGCCCCTCCATGAAATTGCCAGTCACCATGGTAAATTTAGGCGTTTAGTCGATAGCCCTGACCTGACTGAGTTGCCAACATTTCACGGAATTGTAGTTAGAGAAGCCTTTGCTAAACAGCATCCAGAATTGGTGGTCGCTTACTTAAAAGCCCTGATTGCCGCTCAGCACTGGTATGTCAACACGCCCAGTGCGCTTTCCCTGGTCAGTAGCTGGGTGAGGCTAGACCCTGAAATTGTGTCTAAAACCCTTGATTATCAACAATCAAATCGCACGGGTCTGTTTTTTCCAGAAACCCAAATTCGCACGGATTGGATTACAGACCATATCCAACAGCTCAAAGTCATTCCAGGTAATGAGCAACTCGGTGAGATTGATGTCAACAGTTGGATACAGCCCGAATTCTTGGAAACAGCTATAAACTCTTTCTAAAAAACGTTGACTCTCTTCGGAGGATACCTTAAAGGTAACATTCAGTACCGGAAACTAGCGTTTGTGGTGGCCCCATCCCCTAAATTCCCCTAAGTCTCCCAGAACTGGAAAGCTTTGAGTTCGTACTCTTCCACGAGTTCTTTAGGACCCAATGAAGTAAATAACTAACAAACCAGCAACAACCAGCCAAATTGACACAGCAAGGCCCAAATACAGTAGGTTCAAGCCTACCCCCTGAACTTTGTTGGCGCTTGTTTCAAGTCCTAAGGCCGTCATTGCCATGGTCAAACAAAATTTATCAGCATGGTTGATAAAGTTAACAACCCCAAGGGGAGGCTGAAACCATGAATTCAGCCCAATCATGACTATAAAAAGGACGGCAAACCAAGGAATAACAACTTTACTTCTTCGTTGAAAATTTAGTGGAGTATCATAGTCTCCAGCCATAGACTTCTTCGAGGTCAACAGTCCTAAAAGCAACAAAAAAGGAACCAGCAGCATCACCCGGATCATTTTTATAATGATGGCATTTTGTGTTGCGACTTCAGAAATAGCAGACCCTGCTGCTGCCACATTTCCGACGGAGGGAAGTGCGGCCCCCAGAAAAATGCCGAATATACCCTCATTTATTGGCAACCACCCCAGCCTATAAAACAAAGGAAAAAGTAACATTCCTGCCGTACCAAATACAAATGTAATCGCCACAGCAATAGTATTTTTATAGGATTTACTTTTCAAAATTGAACTTGTCGCTAATATTGCTGCTGAGCCGCAAATAGAGCTTCCAGCTGCGATTAAGAGCGATAGTTCATAATCTAACTTAAACCAGTATCTACCGAAGAAAAAAGCGATAAAAAATGTACTAGTGACAATAAATAAAGATGCTAAAAATCCACCTAGACCCACTTGAAATAAGTCTTGAACAGTCAATTTAAAGCCATAGAATATAATTGCTATATTAAGAATCTCATTTTTGCAGCATACAATCCCAGGTATCCATTCTGAGGGTAAATCTTTCCCAAAGCTGTTAGCATAAAGAGCGCCTAGAATGAGTCCAACCATAACTGGACTTATTCTAAGGCTCTTCATAATCTCAAAGGAAGATATATGATATGACGCTAAGCTAAATAGGCTAACAAAAAATATTCCATGCAGCTTATTTAGCCAACGTGCTGAACCAAATAAAAATTTCAGTAGGTTTCCACTGGGAATACCTCCGTTTAAGCTTCGTGGATCCATTACGTAAAAAATAGACTTATTTTTGTTTTGAATTACTCTAAAATTTGTTTTTTGTTAGCAGCCTATTTCTCTCTTCTCTTGGTACTCTAGCTTGTGTCCCCTCATCAAGGACATTGGCAATAAACCGATTTCTACAGGTGGCCCCATGGCTGATGAGGCCATACATACAACAGATTCTTGGAATATACCAACGCACCCTCTGCGGAGCCTTCTTTGTCTGAAAGTCAGACCTCACTCCTACAGACTATATTCCTAGAAATTCTCCATCCCCTTCAGAGTTTCTTCTCTAATGAGTTCAAATACTTGGCGATTAAGTTGTGTGAATTCTGGACTCAGCATATCGTCAACATGGCGAGGTCTATCCAAAGGAATATCTATTTCTGCCTTTATTCGACCTGGCTGCACCCCCATCACAAAAATGCGATCGCCCAAAAAGACCGCTTCTTCAATATCGTGAGTCACAAAAATGACCGTAGTTTTTAATGCCTCCCAGATGTTAAGCAATAACTCCTGCATCATGTGCCGAGTTTGAGCATCCAGGGCAGCAAAGGGCTCATCCATCAGCAAGACTGAGGGTGAATTAACCAAGGCCCGGACAATGCTGGCCCGCTGCTGCATTCCCCCAGAAAGCTGGCTCGGATAGGCATTACGATATTTGCCTAGCCCCACCAGATTTAGGTATTCCCCCACCATATCCTCTCGTTCTGATTTGGGAACGCCCTTAATCTTGAGACCAAACTCAACATTTTGATAGGTTGTTTTCCAAGGGAGTAAGGAATACTGCTGAAAGACAAATCCCCGATCGGCCCCTGGCTTTTTAACTTGACGCTGGTCGACCATGACATAGCCAGCTGTGGGTTTGATAAAACCGGCAATAATGTTCAAAAGCGTGGATTTACCACATCCTGAAGGGCCTAAAAGACAAACCAGTTCTCCTGGCTTAATTTGTAAATTGACCGAATCCAAAACCTGGGTGGAGTGGTCCTTTCGACTAAATATCATCGAAATGCCTTCCACATTGACCGAGCCCTTAGCCTCAGATGCTATCGGTGCTGCCTCTCTCATCATGATGGGCACTCCTGCTGGTTTACTACGCATCCTGTTTTTTAATCACACGCCAGGGCATCAAGGCCGCTGTGCTGCGCCCAACCGCCCACGAACTCAAGGCACCCATCAGTCCAATCAGCAGCATCCCCATGACAATGGGGGGATAGTTAGACGTTACATAGGACTCCCAGGTAATGTAGCCCACCCCGTACCGACCAGCCAAAATCTCGGCAGTCACCAAGCAAAACCAGGCATTGCCCATGCCAATGGTTAGTCCACTGGCAATACCGGGTAAGGCCCCTGGAATGACAATATCCTTAAAAACATGCCATTGACTGGCTCCTAGACATTGACCTACCCGGATTAGAACAATATCGTGCAGAATATTTTCAACTGCTCGAATCGTACTGATCAAAACTGGGAAGAATGCGCCAATAAAGGTGATATAAATCATCCCCGTCTCGGCGTTGGGAAACATCAAGATGGCGAGCGGAATCCAGGCGACAGCCGGGATGGGTCTAAGCAGCTCTAGGGCTGGCATTAAAAGGTCTTCAGCAATTTGAAACCAGCCAATAATAATTCCTAAAATGACTGCAAAAACAGAGGCTACAGCAAACCCTACTAGTACCCGTACCACGCTAGAACGGATATGTACCCAGGGGTCACTAGTAAAGAAATCAACAGTGGCTTTTGCCACTTCCCATGGAGAGGGAATCAGCTGAAAGTTAATAAAAAACTTAAAGCCAATCATACATAGGATTTGCCAGATCCCAAAAAAGAGGGCCAGGGCGATAAACCGCCTGACAGAAGGACCTGACAAGATGACCCGTAGGGTTTGATATAGGCTCGAAAGCGGGTTAGAGCTACGAGCCCGAACGTGAGACTGAGGCAGGGTGCTGGCCATAGGAGAGAACTATTAAAGGAATGGTTGAGAATGCTGACGTATTCCTAACCCGCCAACGCTGGTACAGATTCTAACAGTGCCTGTTTCAAATTCTCCATAGTTAAACGACTAATGCGAGCTGGCTGAGGTCCATTGGCGTAGGTCTGTAGCAGGCTCTTAAATGTGGTTACCTGGCCACCAGACTCAGCGGCAAACGCCTGGGCATCGGCTTCTAGCAAAAAGGCCGATACTTCGTCTCCATTGGTGACATAGTGAGAGTTCTCTGCAAATAGCTTCCAGCCCTTGTTGCGATCGTGAACAAAGATCACATCAGAGGCTTTGCCATCAGCCTGTAGCTCATTGAGCTTTTTGATCATGTTGGGAATGGTAGCAAAGTTAGTTACTGTGGGCTCTTCTTGAATCCACAGCTGAGCTGCCATTTTGGGCTCTTCAATCGGTTCGTTGGTAAGGGCGTCATTTCCAGTGATGACATAGCTTTCGCCTGTGGCAATCACTTCGTCATAGTCCAAATCCATGTTTTCCATGGCTGTCTTTAAGAAGCTTTCATCAACCCACTGGGTAACATCGTCTGGGTTGACCGGAGATTCAATTTTGCCCAGACTAATTAGGGTGGCAATACTATTTTTAAGCGCTTCTAGCTGGACTTCACCAATACTTGGATTTATAGGCTGTAGACCAGACGGTCCCAGAAACATGTAGACCACTTCTTTCTCAATGCCCGACCATTCTTCAATTTGGGCAGAGATTTCTTCAGGTTTCTCTTGAAATGTTTGATTCGCTTCTAGCATTGCTTGAAGGTAGGCCTGGACGATTTCGGGATGCTCTTCTGCAAAGTCGGAGCGAACAACAATGCCGTGTAGGGTGGGAACGCCTGTTTGGGCTCCATCAAAAATCTTCTTAGCAAATCCTCGGAAGGGAAAGAGTTCTCCAAAGGGGACAAAGTCAGCGTGGGCATCAATTTGGCCCGTACGTAGGCTAGTGCCGCCCACCTCCGGTGCTTGGCTAATTAGCTTGACATCTGACTCTGGGTCAATACCAGCATCGCTCAAAGCTTTGAGCACCATACCATGAGCTGCGGAACCAAAGGGAACCGATACAGAGCCTCCTTTTAGATCTGCTAAAGAGGTGACATCGCTATCCTTAGGAACGACGACCGCATTGCCTGCTCCGTTAGGACTGTAGGCCAGGGTGCCAATAAATGTGGACGTAACGCCCTCTACCTCTTCTTGGAATTTGATCAGATTGATTACAGCAGGAAAATCTCCCATTAAACCAATATCGATCTGGTCGGCAAGCATTTTATTGGTGATGGGAGGCCCGGATGTGTAGCTGGACCATTGAATATCGTATTCTACATTTTCGTACTTGCCTGTTGTTGGCAGGTGTTTTTCTAATAGCCCCAGCTCTCGTACGGTAGCACCGCCGACCGCCGTATTAATGACCTGGTCTTGGGTACCAATAGAAATACGGATCACCTCTCCATTGCCGGTGCTGGCAGTATCGGCTGAACCTTCAGCATTTTCGCTGGGACCAGAACAAGATGCAATCAAGACTGAAGAAAGCGTCAGGGCACAAGAGAGAGAAAGTCTTCTGAACCAAAGAGAATGAGGCTTCATGGCGGGGACTCCTATCAATTTGTTTCATTTAATCGATAGTAGCCATAGAGTATCTGTATCTCTATTTACAGATATCTTTTATCGAGGTGTTAGCTCAATAAGGGTTTTGATTAGACCCATAGATTTCTTTTATTTCTCCCGGATGACCTCCCTTAACGCATGCTGCGATTGAGCCGTTGCAGCGGCTATGCGAGAACAACGACGGGCTGTGCGCTCTCAGACTGTACTGGGGCTACCGACTATGCCAACTGCCTAGCCGCTCTACTGAGCGTAGTTCAACTGTGACCTGAGCTATGGCTTCAGCGTAGCTTTCCAGGAGATGTTGGGCCAGGGTAGCCTCAAGCTGTTCAGAAGGGGCATCGCTGTTGACTGGACTAGCCAAATAGTCCATGAGCTGACGATGAATATCTAGGTAATCTGGATATCCGGCAGCGTCTTTGTAAACGTAGCTGATGACTGTCTTAGAGGGTCTGCCTTGAATAGGCATATCTTCAATTTCAAATCTCCAGCTCTCGTTGACACGACCATCGGCCCACCGAGTGACCGTACTGACACGATAGTAGTGCGTCTGCTCGTGGGGAAGCATCTCTAGACGCAGGGTAACGTGCTCTAGCTGAGGGTATGTCTCCAACAGCTGCTGAGTGATTGCCAGGTTCACAATCTCCCAATAGTCATACTGGTTGGGATAGCTAATCAATAATTCTACCGCCTCGTTAATTAGCGTATTACGAGCCAGGGGACGACTGTCGCTTTTTAATCCGTATTCGAGAGATATTTCGACATGGCACAACATCCCCTGATGCGATATTAATAAACTAGAGGGGGACGCTTCAAAGCTATTAAGGAGACTAGACACCGGTCGCTGCTGAGCTAAGCCCATCAGAGGATTTATCCAACTGTTCAAAGCACAAAAGGCAGGAGCTAATAGACAGAGCTTGAATAGTTGTTTGATAGTTATAAAACTGATCATCAGTGCAGTAACAGGTTCTTCTAGAGCGCGGCATTCTCCACAATCATTCAATAGCTCAGTACCTGTAGTCCTCGGGCGTAACACCCAAATGATCGATCTAAGTTACGGTTGACAAAGATCCTGTGGCGATGCATCACAAGCTGCGGGCCGCTTTTTAGGTCAGACCTTTCTGATGGTCAAGAATTACAACTTGGTTCGTTGCGAACATTTTGGCCGAAGATATAAATGGTATGCCTGCTGTGGTGCTAGTGCTATACCCATGGGCCGCTACGTAACTTCAGACCCCTATCCCTATCCGTACAACGGCGATCTACGCCCTGACAATACGGCCTTGATCATTATTGATATGCAAACGGACTTTTGCGGTCAGGGGGGCTACGTGGACAAAATGGGGTACGACCTGACACTGACGCGCGCGCCGATTGAACCGTTGCAGCAGCTATTAGGTACTATGCGGGAGCTGGGCTATACGATTTTGCACACGCGGGAAGGGCATCGGTCCGATCTGTCAGATCTGCCGGAAAATAAGCAGTGGCGTTCTCAACAGATTGGGGCCGGCATTGGTGACCCTGGTCCCTGCGGTCGCATTTTGGTACGCGGTGAAGCGGGCTGGGAGATTATCCCTGAGCTAGCCCCGCTGCCGGGTGAAACGGTCATTGACAAACCTGGCAAGGGAGCCTTTTTTGCCACCGATTTAGATCTGTTGCTGCGGCGTAAAAATATTCAAAATATTATTCTCACCGGTATTACGACTGATGTCTGTGTACATACCACCATGCGCGAAGCCAACGACCGGGGCTATGAGTGTCTGGTGCTCTCAGACTGTACCGGAGCCACCGACTACGGTAACTACCTAGCGGCTCTAAAAATGATCAAAATGCAGGGGGGCGTGTTTGGAGCGGTGGCAACATCATCTGACCTAATTGAGGCCATCGAGGCGTAGACCATGGATATTGCAGTACGGCCTCGGATAGTTCAGACACCACCTCAGCTAGATGTGGTGAATATGTCCAAACGGTTTGGCAGCTTTACGGCACTCAACGGAGTGTCGATGACGCTAAAGCCAGGTACGGTGCATGCACTGCTGGGGGAAAACGGCGCGGGCAAAAGCACCCTAGTTAAATGTGTCATGGGGTTTTATCGTCCTACGGCGGGTCAGATTCTGATAGACCAGCAGCCGCAGGCGATCGCAAGTCCTAAAGCGGCCCACGCCAGCGGTATTGGCATGGTGTATCAGCACTTTACGTCGGTGCCGGCCATGACAGTTGCGGAGAATTTGGTACTAGCTCGCTATGACCAGCAGTCGATTATAAATTGGAAACAAGAGTCTGAGCAGCTGCAGGCGTTTGTTGACCGGTCTCCTTTTAAGATCGATTTGCATGTGCCGGTGGCGCAGCTGGCCGCTGGGGAAAAACAAAAGCTAGAGATTCTAAAACAGCTCTATCTCAAAAGTCGAATTCTAATTTTGGATGAGCCAACATCGGTACTGACTCCGGGTGAAGCGGATGAGGTTTTGGGGCTGCTGCGCTCGGAGGTGGTCAAAGGGAATCTTAGTATTCTATTGATCACCCACAAGTTTCGCGAAGTGCAGGCGTTTGCCGATGAGGTGACGGTACTGCGTAAAGGTCAGCTGGCGGGACAGGGAGCGGTTCAGGATCTGTCGATTGAAGCGCTAGCCCAGATGATGTTGGGGAAGGCGAGGGAAACCAAGTCGGTTAACAAAACCGAGACGGATCGTAATAGGCCGGTGCTCTCGATTGCTGATATTCATGCCAGTCGAGACAACGGACTGCCAGCGGTAGAAGGCATCAACCTGACGGTTCACGGTGGAGAAATTGTGGGGATTGCCGGGGTGTCGGGAAACGGACAAAAGGAGCTGGTGGAAGTGCTGGCCGGACAGCGCACCCCAACCGTTGGACAGCTGGAGGTCAATGGTGAACCCTACACGGCGACGCGAGCTGAGATGTTTCGCCACCAGGTCTATGCATTGCCAGAAGAACCGCTGCGGAATGCCTGTGTACCGACCATGAGCGTGGCGGAGAATATGGCGCTGCGGACATTTGACCGACCGCCCCAGGCTAAATGGAACTGGCTGCTGCTTTTAAAGGCGATCAAACAAGCGGCTCAGGGACTGGTGCAGACCTTTTCGGTGAAAACCCCAACGGTAGAAACGCCCGTGGGTAATCTGTCGGGGGGCAACGTGCAGCGTACCGTACTTGCCAGAGAGCTGTCGTCAGAGTCAGTCAAACTGTTGATTGCGGCCAATCCCTGCTTTGGTTTAGACTTTGCGGCGGTGGATTTTATTCACGATGCGATTGTGGATGCTCGTAATCGCGGGGTAGCGGTTTTGTTGGTAAGTGAAGACCTCGATGAGCTACTGGCGCTCGCCGATCGTATCTTTGTAATTAGCGACGGCAGGCTGGTGTATGAAAGCGAGATTGCCCAGGCCGATTTGAGCCTGATTGGTCAGCGGATGGCAGGACATTAGCCGGTGATTTTATCTGATTTGTTTTCTCTAGCCGAGCACCCTGAACGGCTCTCTTGGGAACCGTTTCGCCCTGGAGTGAAGATTCATCGTCTCTATGGCAACCTGCAACAAGGACCGGCAGCCGCCCTGCTAAAGTACGAGCCGGGGGCCAGTGTGCCCGCCCATGACCATACTGGCTATGAGCATATTGTTATCCTGTCGGGTGCCCAGCGAGACCATCAGGGTAACCATACGGCTGGCACACTGGTAATCAACCCGCCAGGCTCTAGCCATGACGTTACCAGCGATGAGGGCTGTATTGTGCTGATTGTGTGGGAAAAGCCGGTTGTGATTAAAGGAGCGGGTTGAATGGCCGCGATCGCAGCTCAGCCTTATCCCTATGAGCTACCCACAGACACTCAAGTAGCCCTAATCATTATCGACATGCAGCGCGACTTTCTAGAGCCGGGAGGCTTTGGCGAGGCCCTAGGTAACGACGTTGCTCGACTACAGACGATTGTGCCAAGGGTGCAGCAGCTTCAGCAGTTTTTTAGAGACCGGGGACTGCCAATTATCCAAACAAGAGAGGGCCACCAGAGTGATTTGGCCGACTGTCCTGCGGCCAAGCGCGAGCGGGGCCAGAGTGCGCTCAAAATTGGGGATGTGGGGCCCATGGGGAGGATTTTGGTGCTGGGGGAACCAGGGAATGAGATTATTCCAGAGCTAGCACCTACTGCCCAGGAAACAGTGATCAATAAGCCAGGGAAAGGGGCGTTTTATCAGACAGGGTTAGAGGAGGTGTTGCGATCGCACCATATTACCCATCTAATTTTTACCGGCGTTACCACCGAAGTCTGTGTTCAAACCACCATGCGAGAAGCCAACGACCGAGGCTACGAATGCCTGCTGGTCGAAGACGCCACCGAAAGCTATTTTCCCGAATTTAAGCACGCTACCCTGGAGATGATTTGTGCCCAGGGTGGGATTGTTGGCTGGACCGCTACAGCCCAGCAGGTCATGACGGGAATCGAAATCTCTAACGTTTTCTAATCTAAAGCTTATCTATAAAGTCTTTTTACTCAGGTGAGATTCAGATTGCACCTGTTAACTAATAACCGTAGAGCCGATAATGGCTAACCCAAAAAGTCTTCTAACTACGTCTAAACATCATGAAACTTACTTATTTTGCCGCACTAGCCATGTCTTCTATGCTGACCGTTGGTACGGCAGCTGTTGGTTTTCAACCCGCCTATGCCAATCCTTGTGCGGCTAGCCCCTGCGCGGCAGCGGCTGTAAATCCCTGTGCGGCCAATCCCTGCGCGGCGGATCCTTGCGCGGCGGTAGCAGCTGACCCTTGCGCGGCCGATCCTTGCGCGGCTGCAAATCCCTGTGCCGCCGATCCTTGCGCGGCTGACCCTTGCGCAGCCGCAGCGAATCCCTGTGCCGCCGCTGGCAGTGGCTTTAAGACTGTTTCTAGCAACACGGCTGGTGGCGCTACAATCGTCGAAGAGGATGGTAAGCGCTATCTTGAATTTGACGAGAATTTTAGTACAGAAACCGGTCCCGATCTATTTGTATTACTCCATAAAGAAGCGACACCTGAAAGCTATAGTTCTGATAAGTTTGTTAATCTAGGAGATTTGCAGTCCATTTCAGGAAGTCAGCGCTACGAGATTCCTGAAGATATTGATATTGAAGATTTTGCATCCGCTGTTATTTGGTGCCGTGAGTTTAATGTAACGTTTGGCTTTGCCGCGATTTAGATATTAGAGTTCTTTGCCTTTGGTAGCAAAAGGGGATTTTTCAACACCTGTAGGTTTGGTTAATCCCCGTTCTCCTCAAGAGGGCCTTCTTTTGGATAAGCAATATGTGGGGTTGACCCATCCCATTGCCTCTCTCGGGAGGGGAGAAGATTTTGACTGCGTATTAGAGGGCTATGTTTTCTGGGAGAGATTAGAGCACCCAGGCTAAGAATCCGGCGACCTGGCTGGACAGTGTTGTGGGGTCAAATGGTTTGGTAATCACCCCCGAGGCTCCGGCCTCATACAGGCGACGGCGGTCGGCAGCCTGGGCTTTGGCGGTAAGAAAGACAATTGGAATATCGGTAGTAGTCTCGTTTTTCTGTAGGGCAGAGATTGTAGCTAGTCCGTCCATTCCTGGCATGGCAACATCTAACAGAATTGCATCGGGATGAGTTGCGATCGCAATCTCCAATCCTGCTTCTCCAGAATTAGCCGTTGTCACCACCCAGTCAGTGTGCATCGTCAGAGCTATTTTAACAACAGCCTGAATATCCGTTTCATCATCGATTAACAAAATCCGTCGAGTCATGGCGAGTCAGTCGGTGTCTTTGGTAGCGTAAAACAAAATGTGCTGCCTTGACCGTGAACGCTGGTTACCCAAATGCGACCGTTATGGTGCTGCACAATCTCTCGACAGATGGCCAGTCCCAGCCCGGTGCCGCCATGCTTGCGAGTATCTGATGCATCCACCTGTTGAAATCGCTCAAAAATCGTTTCTAGCTTATCTTCAGGAATGCCCCGTCCTTGATCAATGACCTTAAACAAAACCTGAGATGGCTGGTCAATCGCTTGGAGCACCACCGGTTTGCCCCGAGGGGAGAATTTGATCGCATTGCTCAACAGATTGATCAGCATCTGCTCCACATGGTCAGGATCAGCATAGATATATGTATCGGTCGGCATCACCTGCACCGACACTCCCTGGGCCTGGGCCATGGGCATCATCATCCGTACCGCCTGGTTTAGCACTGCCGCTACCTGAACCCGCACTTTCACCATTTTGACCCGCCCTGACTCAATTCGTTCTAAATCGAGCACGTCGTTGATCAATCGGGTCAGACGCTCGGTATTGTTGAGCGCAATATCCAGCATCTCCTGCCCCTGCGAGTTGAACTGGCCTAGCTGACCGGTGGCCAATAGCTTAAGCGCCCCGTGGATAGAGGTCAGCGGTGTGCGTAGCTCGTGGCTAACTATCGAGACAAACTCATGTTTGAGCTGGTCGGTGGCTTTGCGATCGCTAATATCCTGAGTCAGCGCGAAACATCCCACCACTTTCCCGTCGCAAATATCGGGCTGATAGCTGACGCTTACCCAGCGATAGGGACAGTCACTATCTCGAAATTCCACCTCAAAGGTGACGCTTTCACCACTGAGGGCCTGGCGCAGATAGGGTTGAATAGTCTGATAAATTTTAGGCCCCAACGCCTGGCACAGGGACTGACCCTCCAGGGTTTTATAGGGCACTCCCAGCCATTCTTCATAGGCGCGGTTATTAAACCGATAGTGCTCATTAGCGTCGATATAGGCAATCAGCACCGGTAGCGCATTAGTGACGGCGCGCAGCCGCTCTCCACTACGACGGATGGCCGCTTCAGCGGCTCGCTGCTCGGTGACATCCTGGAGCATGACTGTAAACCACAGACCGTCCTGGGTTTGGCTTTTAGATATGGACGCTGCGGCTGGAAAAATCGCTCCGTTTTTACGCCGACCGCTGATCTGTCCGCGCCGGTCTCCCATGCGCCGAGCGGCCACGGACGACCGGCCAAAGGTCGCAATATGCTGTCGGTGGGCGTCTTCTATCGCCTCTGGCAGCAGCAGATCTAAGGGCTGACCCACTGCCTCAGCTGCCGTATAGCCAAAGATACGCTCAGCCGCCTGGTTATAGAGCTGGATGCGCTGCTGCTGGTCGATACAGATAATCGCTTCCCCCGCCAGGTCAAAAATATTGGCCAGGGTTTGCTGGTTGTCCAATAGGGCCAGTTCTGTCTCGGTTCGCTTATTGATGGCGTTGATGGTATCCAGCACCGACTTTGAAAAGTCACGCTCCTGCTCTAGGGCCTGCTCGGTCTGGCGCTGGGCCGTGATATCGGTGGCGGTGGCATAGATGCCATTGGGATGTGCGATCGCGCTCCAGACTAAATTGCGATAGCCGCCGTTGGTACAGCTGTAGCGGGTTTCAAACGTGACAGGAGTCTTATGCTCCATCAGTTCAGCCATAACCCGCTGGGTGTCGAGCCGTTCCTCCGGATGGACAAAATCAATAAAAGACCGCCCTATTAAAACGGCTGGAGAATATCCCAAAACTTTAGAAAACTGAGGATTGAGTCGCTCAAAACTGCCGTGGATATCCATAGCGCAAAGCAGGTTAGGCGTAATCTCAGCCAGTAGCTCTAAGTCTTCTCCTGTGGGTAGTGGACTGGCTGAATACTGCCCAGAGTTAACCATAGATCTTTATCAATCCTGCTGTTGACTTGTGAGCTAAAGCCTTATGACTATCCTATCGACCCCAATTGTGAAGGGTGAAGGAAGGAGAAGAGTTCTTTACACGCAGTAATGGCCTATAGCCTTCAGGTGCCTATGCCTGTATCCATCAAGGTTATAGCAGCTATAGACGCCAAACCTATTAGAAAATACCGGCCACTATAGAGCGAAATTTGTCATCAGACTGTGATGGCAGCTGCAAATCCTCAGATTTTCTTCAGAGTTTTCCCCTAAGCTGTAGGTGTTAAGAGGGAAGGGCAATGCAATATCTCTACAGCTTCGCGAACGTAAGTCTTATCCTCAGGGTAATCGATCGCTTATCACACATGAGCAGTCTGCCGCTTGAGTCATTGACGGTAGTCTATCTGATTGACCGCTGGGTCATGCGTCTGAGTTTGAGCAATGCGCTAAATACTGCAGCTGAACGGGACTTAATGGCATTTCTCAATGAAAATGGTATGCCCCACAACGCATCGATGCGTCTGCGCAATACCCTACACGCCCTAGACCGGGGTCAAAGCCCCACGGCGGTGATGAATCAATATCAGACCGTTGTTGTTTCCCATGGTGCACCTGCCCCAGTGGAGCTACAGGAATTTTGTGAGCGCTTTGTTGAAGGGCTAGGCTACTATCCACCCAGTCTAGTTTAGGTCTACTGAAATATGGGTGGGCGGCTCCCGGTGCTGGATTTGGTTGAGAATACGCACCGCCAGCTCAGATGCCACCACAGATTTATTAATAAAATCGTCACCGCCAAATCGAAAGGCGCGCCCTCGAGTCGTTTCTGCCTGATGAACGGTGAGAAACAAAATCGGCAAATGACGCCAGCGCGGGTCGGCGCGCAACAGCCGACAGATTTCAATCCCATCCATGCCGGGCATGGTGATATCTAAAACAATGGCGTCAGGGTCGATGGTGTCTAGAATCGGCCACAGCTGTCTGCCATCAGTGAGCGGAGTAATGTCAAAGTTCCAGGGAGCCAGACTCATCTGAAGCACCTGTAACACTTGAGGATCGTCATCGACAATTATAATTTTGGCCTGGGTGGTGATGGTCTGAACGGTTTGGAGCGCTTCGGCAATTAGCTGACGGGGTGGGCGACTGCGATCTAGCAGCTGACTGACACCCTGATGAATCAGCTGTAGCCGCACCTGAGCGGGCAAGGGGGGCAGCAGCATTAAAAACGAGCCAGAATATTGTTGGGTAAAATTGGCAACATCGGTCAGTAGCTCTGGCGGCAGGGGCTGGATATCTGCGGACTCGGCTGTCGGCAGATCAAAGATAACAATTTGAGGATTGAGCTGCTGCACGAGCTGATGGGCATGGACAAGCGTGCTAGCCTGACGCACCTGAAGCGACTGCTGCGCGGCTTCTAAACTAAGCTGCTCCAGACGCAACCGGTCTGAGCCTACCAGCAACAGCAGCGGTGCTCCAGCGGCAACCGTCGCGGTCGCATCTTCAGCCGTGGTGGTATCAATCTCTCGACGCAGCTGCTGTACCAGCTGCTGAAACCGATCCGCCGGAATATTGGACGGGCTGATTTGTAATAGTTTTTCTAATTGCTGGGCCAGGGTGGACCCTTGCGGAATGCCAAAACTGCCCAGAGCACCGACCAGTTTGTGGGCAGACATCTGACTGGTATGGCGCAAATCCGGTGCTAGCTCGCCTTGTTGAATTGCGATCGCAGCCTGCTCTAAAACAGCTACCCGCTCCTGCATCACCCCCTGATATTTCCGCCAAGCTTGTTCCACCGCCACCGTAGCTCTTGTAGTACGAGAAACCGGCTCCGGTTCGCTGATGCTCGGTTGGTTGCTGTCTAATTCACTCACGTTGAGCCGATAGCCCAGCCCATAGACCGTCTTGATCAAGCTTTTGGGAGCCCCCACTGTCGTGAGCTTTTGCCTTAGTCCTTTGATGTGGGTGCGCACAGCATCCTCGCTGGGCGGATTCTCAAACGCCCAAAGATCGTCAATAATGGCGTCCAAACTATAGACCCGATTGGGACGACGTAAAAACAGCTCTAACAGCGCAAACTCTTTGGGTGTTAAATGCACCGGACGCTCTTGATAGGTGGTCTCACAGGTGCTTGGGTCCAAATTAATTCCGCCCACATTGAGCACCGTCGGTAGACCCACCTGCTCTCGTCGCAGCAGGGCGCGAATTCGCGCTCCCAGCTCATCTAAGTTAAACGGTTTGACCACATAGTCATCTGCCCCAGCGTCCAGCGCCTTGACCTTTTGAGACGGAGCCTGGGTTGCCGACAGGATCAAAATTGGCTGTTCGTACCCTATTTTACGAAAAACTTTGCAAAACTCAACACCGCTACCGTCTGGCAAATTTAGATCTAGCACTACCAGATCGTAGCTAAACATGTCGAGATACTCTTGAGCACTCCGACCATCTGTCGCAATATCTACAGCGTAGCGTTGATGAATCAGGTGGTCGGCCAACGTCTCCATCAGCGCTTCGTCATCGTCAACTAGCAATATACGCATAGCGCCACGATAGAAACCTATCGATGGAAATCTCACTGCCTCTTTAATATACGTAGAAAAAGTGGATTTAATTTACAGATTTTCATAAAAATTATTGGTCTTAGAGAGCATTATCTGCTCTTGGTTGTCAACACACCTCGGATAGAATTTTCTAAAATAGAAAGGAACGCCTGTGAGGAACAACGCTCGGTAAGGACGAAAACATTATGAGTCAAACCTCTATCCTGTGTTTGGTTAGCTCTGTTTTAGCTAGCACCGCCGCTGTTTTAGGATACGCCAGTGCTACCGTCGCTCAGACGATTCCTACGGCCGTTCCTCTTATGTTTGAGCAGGCCAGTCTGACACAGCTGGCTGCCGATCTCGCCTACCCTAACAGTTCCCAGCGCTTCTTTGAAGCAGGTCGAGAGCAGTTCGAACAAGATATTCAACAGCTTTTGGATGAAGATGAGACCTCCGAGACTCTTCTAGAGGTCAAGCCGGAAGTTCTCGAACAGTTTGAGGACTAATCGTTCCAAGAGAATCGCATCGGCTGAAGTTGAGAATATTAGGCTGCAAGATAAACAGTCCCGTATCTCCAGCATTTAGGGTGAAGTCATAGCGAAACCGATTGGGCCATCAGGCGCCAGGTTGCCGGTGGTATCTAGAATGTCTAGCAGCTGGGCAGGGGTAAGGGCAGGGGTAATCGCATGAAGTCGTAGCCGAATTCTCAGGTTAGATTCGGTCGGATTAGAGAGATTTAGAAAATATCTTTACAGAATGCTCCGATCGGACCCGCCAACGGTACCAGGGCTAGAAGTAATCAATTTAAGTAGTAGTTCGAATGTGGACAGTAATATACATGTTTCTCGTAAACGTGCGCTCAGTATGGCCACGATGACAGACAACCGGTGGCACCCTTAAGGGTAATCCTGTCATTGAATTATGGTTAGTTAGATCGTCAGTGCCACGACTCAAAAACCGGTATGGTAGGGTAAAGACCGTTTTCCGCCGATGACAAATTCTGATGTGACTAGCCAAACTATACCCAAACATATTTCTCAGCTGCAGTGTGGGCTGGGGTGGGATGCCCAAGCTGAGACCGAGCTAGATTTAGACATGGCTGTGCTGGCGTTAGATGCCCATGACAGACTAGTCAACGGCAAAGAGGGCTTTATCTACGCGGGTCATCCTCGCCATGTATCAGATGCAATCCAGCTGCTTAATGACAGTATTACTGGCGACGGCGACGGCGATGATGAACAGCTGCTGATTCGTCTATTGGTACTGCCTGACACGATTAAAAAGCTTATATTTGTTGTCAATATTAACTGCGGCGAATCACAGCAACAGGATTTTAGCCAGACTCAAAACGCTTTTTGGCGTCTTTTAGATAAGTCTAGTCGACAGGTTTTACTCAACTGCTCTTTGTCTAACTCCCAGTGGGAAGGTATTACGACTCTTTTTGTCGCTGAATTGGCGCGTGGTACTGAGCAGTGGCAGCTCAGCGCTCACCTGGAAGCAAGCCCCCTAAAAAATCTCAATCAGCTTTTGCATCAATATAGCTAAGGGCCTAGGCATTAATGAGACGTTCCATGGTCAGCTAGCGGCCATGCTGAGCACAGTCCCTGAAACTCTCTCCCGTGCTTTTTATAAACTGGATCGTGGGGGTATTATTACGATTCAGGGGAGGATCAGCAACGCCAGGAGGTTTAGACTGGCAGTCTTTCATAGGTGGCCGGATCTGCTTTCAAAATAAAAGCATCCCCATACTGCATGACCTCACCCGTAATTTGTATAGGGTCAGCGACCATATTCAGCACACGGTCATTGACGGCTTCACCTTGCAGGTCAGCGAGCAGGAAGTAAAGAGACTGACCACGGCTGTTGGTGGCTCGAAAAACCGGGGGTACACCGCCACTGATACAGCGGATAGCGCAGGCGCGGTGAGTCTTTGTTCGACCCGGTTTCATGATACCGGGATAGCATTTGCCATCGATGATTTCACCTGCGATCGCAAACTCCCCTAATGACACCGTTTGATCACCTAGGGCAGCTGCGCTAGCCGGGGCTGCAATCTCTTCGGCTGAGCGAGCCGCTAGCATTTCATAGCGGTTGCGACTAATAAAAATACCACTCAGCTTTACCCATTTACCGGCATTGTCCATTATCGCCTGCCTGGGTGATCTCTTATCGGTACCCGACAACGGATATACCTTAAAAGGTTCCTCCACAGCGTCTGGATTCGGGACTAATAAGTGGGGGGCTGGGTCAGCCAGCAACAATCCTTCAAACTCTTTTACCCCCTGAATCTGCCCTGAATTTGCCTGCTCAAAGTGAAGTGATGGCGCGATCATGGCTAATCCTAAAACACCCAGGACTAAAGCCGGTATAAACCATAGCAACAATCGTCGCACACTGGGCGGTACCGGTGCATAACCAATATAAAAATCATCGCGTTGAGCCATCGGGGGAATCCAAATGTATGTACTAAGAGCAAAAACGGTTTAATTAGCCAATGACGACTGGCTCCACCCGTGTTCCAGGTGGTTTTGCAATTGGATTTATCCAGATGCGATCGCCTGTGACCCGCAGCTCAAACGTAGGAATTTTTTCGGTAAACGGCGGTGGCGAGGCTCCCTCAGCGGGTAAATACTGATATCCATGCCAGGGACACGTAATACAGCCATCTATAATTTTTCCTTCACCCAAAGGACCATTCTGATGCTGACAAACATTAGAAACAGCTGAGAGTTTGCCCTCATACTTAAATATGGCCACTCGCTCCCCGGCTACGGTCACAACTTTTGCCCGATTTTCAGGAATCTGAGCCAGGCTGCCAACATCCATAAAGCCAGTGTCGTCAGCACTGCTAGCCAACGGCTGATCTAGCTTCGCTTCCCTAAGGGCGGTAAACAGATGCAGCCCAACAATCCACACTAAGCTCAGACCCACACCAATGGTTAGCAATGGATGCTGGTTTGTTTCTAGCGGTCCTAAAATCACATGGCTAACCACCAAGGCATAGGCTAAATAAACCCCCATGTGTAGCGCCTTCCAAATGGGTGCTGTTAAATTTACCAGCCAAAAGTCATGGCTAGTAGCGGCCATGATAAAGAAAATCACTAAGGCTGCTGCCCCCAGAGACTCAAAGGGAAAGCGAATAAAGTCACCATATTCAGTATTGCTCACAAACAAACTGACCAGCGGCTCTAGATTGCCAAAATCGTGATACCAGGTAAGAACGCCATCCACGCTAAAAGGCAGAACCGGTAGCTTTAAGCCAATTGCATGGATCAACGCCAGAAAAAACATGGTCACACCCATGTGGCGTCGATTAAATAAGAGCGGATAAAATCGTTTATCCAATCGAGTTAGAGGGCCAATGGATAGAATCACATTCAGCAGAATAAACGCGGCAGACCCATAGGCACGAATTCGAATACCTCTGAAATCTAAGCTCGTACCTGTTTTACTCGCAACGGTGAGAAAAATATAGATGTAGAGACCCACGGTGCCTAATAAAATAGCGTCGTAGATTAGTTTCTGTCGGTTCCACTGAATGGACTTATAGGCAACACTCATAGCAAAGAGATATCACTGGGTGAAGTGAGCGGTGTGAGGTGAGCGGTTAAGCATGAATCAACTGTTTCAGACTGACGTGTCTGAGAAGCAGTGAGCGATAAAAACAGAGTTGGCCTGTTTCTACGGTTGCAGAAAGGCCGCAATTGGATTTTGCTCGGGGATATCTTGTGTCGATGGCTGGGCAATAATTGTGTGGCTAGCTGAATGGCTTAGCAATTGATCGGTGTCAGGGGTAACCGTGGCATAGGTGGGCCGCCATAGAATACCTGCAATAAAAATAATCGGCATGATAATTGCCAGGGCAATGGATGAAAATAAATGAACTTTACGACGTGAAATAATCACATGAACCTCCGTCGCTGCTTACAATTTTTAGGCAGCTGTCAGATAAATTATTGAGAAAATTTAGCTGCTTTTCGATGAGCTGTTTGTTCTATCGGATGTTGTTTTCCGCGCACTAAGCGCAGGGCAAATAAGGGCCAAAAAATACTGACACCCGGAATGATAATCAGACGAAAGAAGGGAGCTAACCCTTGCGCGCCAGCATCAGTGCGCTGTACCCCAAGTAGCGAGAAGAAAATCGCAAAAATTAAGCCAGCGGTAAAGTAAATCTGTACCGCTTTGATTAAGAATTCAACAAGAGTAACTGCGAAGGAATTCATGACGAGGCAAACTATGTCCACAATCACAGTGTGAAGCGCCTGAACCAAGGCTCAAACAACTTCAGAAGGATATTACCCTGTTGATGCCCCACGCCTCTGAGAAAACGCTTAAAACCTCAGCAAAATTGATATAACGATACTATTTCTTTGTAATGGTTGGGGAGCAGACTGATATCCAACTAACCAATCTGTAGGGTTTGAATCAATAATTAACATTCGCCCCAGCGCAAATTATCGTTCGATGAAAAATCAAGCCCCTGATTGGCAACGGTTGCTAAGTCGCTGGAAGCTGGCTGGGGCGACGATCAGAAACGTCAAGAGGTGGCACAGCTTGACCAGGAATGGTGCGATCGCATTGCTCCCCAGCACCAGCTATCGGCTTAAAGGAACGCCCAACATCATCATGGCTATATTAGAAAAAGCAACATGCAATAGCGTTTGGTATACGTTTCGAGATAGAGGCTATTGCTGACCTAAGTTCTGACAGACTCGCTCAATACTTTGAATGCTGCCAGGGTTGATCAGTCCATGGTAGTCAAAAGCATAGACCCGATCAGATTGAACCGCGCTAAGCTGACTCCAAAATGGATCGGTCTTAAGCTGAGCGATTTCTACTTCAACCCCGCCACCGGAATCAACAAATAAGAGCTGCTCTGGGTTCATCTCCAAGACTTTTTCTGGAGATAAAGTAATGTATCCTTGAAATTCACTTTGTCCCTGCAGGTCAGCCGTCAGGTTTTGAACATTAAATTTCTCCAAAAAGTCTCCTGCCCAGCTTTCTTTATTAGGAGACAGCAAAGGTTCACGACTCGCTAGAACAATAGCAGTTGCCCCGTCATCATCGGCTTCTGCTAGACAGGCATCGTAGCGCTCAACCAAAGGTGTCGCATCAACGTTAAGCTGAGTAGCGAGACCCTGGGTGATATTTTTTAAGTTCTCCCAGCTATCAATATCTGCTGAGAGAACATTGACTTCTAGATCCGTCAGTCGCTCTAGAGTTTTGTCATGAAAACCAGCAGCACCAATCACCAGATCGGGTTCGAGGGCGACAATTTTTTCGAGATCGGGTTCAGTCCGACCGCTGCTAACAACGGTCAGTCCTTCAAATCGCGCATCGCTAGTGAGCAGCGGACTACCGGGTATTCCCACCAGGGTGTCAGCTGATAATAATTGGACAATATCTGCGCTAATCGAGGTGAGGGCAACAATCCGCTGGGGCGAAGAGGCCCCCTCTGTGTCTACCGTCTCTGATACCTGAGCCGTAGGACTACATGAGACTATAGCTACTATGCCTAAGCCTCCCCCCAGCTGTCTAACTAGTTGACCTATATGCTGCATTGCCGTCACCTCTCTTCGTTTGCTTACTGACGTATATTCAGTCTCAAAACTGCCAGGTCATCCCGGCTTGTACATTTAGTCCTGGCTGTTCAAACCGAGCCCGCTGCAGATTAAACAAGGGATCGTTGCTGTCTAGAAAACGCACGTCGCCGTAGCGTTCATAGTCCGTGTCAAACAGATTAAACAGCCCCAAATTTAGCGTGAGACTCGGATTCACTTGATAGTAGCCAATTAAATCAAAAACGGTGAACCCATCGGGGACAAACGGATCTTGGGTGTCCTCTGGTTCAAAGCCTTCACCTCTGGCTTCACCCACCAGAGTGCTGACCAGCTCAGCTCCCCAGCGTCGATCGGTGGCCCGATAGCGCAGTCCCAATACGGCCTCAATGGGGTCTACTGTAGATAGGGGTTCATCCGATGAGAGATTGTTGCCCTCCGTCCAGGATAAAGCGCCCAACAGGCTAAAGCCACCCTGCCCTGGAGTAAATTGGTATTCTGCTGTAGCCTCTACACCATAGGTTTCCACATCGTCAACATTAACGTTTTGAAAGACTAACAGGGGACGTCCTCTGGAAAATTCGGTATCAACCAGCTGATTGTCGATAAAGTCGTCATATCGATTGTAAAAACCGGCCAAACTAAAATTAAACCGTGAGAAGTTACCCCGCATCCCCACTTCAAAACTGTTGCTAGTTTCTGCTTCGAGATCGGGGTTGGGCTCGGTCCGATAGCCAAAGATTTGATTGGTAAAGCCGCTGTTAATCTCATCGTACTGAGGGGCTCGAAAACCACGGGAGTAGCGACCATAGAAGCTTAATTCGTCAGTAGGCTGATAGACCAGCGCTAGACTGGGTGAAAACGAGCTGTCGCTAAAGTCGGTAGCCGTAGCGCCATTACGAATAAAGTCTTCATCGATGTCGATATTAAGATCGTAATAGTCATAGCGCAGACCCGGAATAACGCTAAAATCACCATCGCCAAATGTGATCTCATTTTGGACATAAACTCCGGCTCTCAAGGTGTCTGAGTTGGGATAGTCCCTTGTGGGAAAATCATCAGGAATAGCCGTTTGCGAGGTAGCCCCTGTTGTTAGATTGGTTTGAGTTCGTTCACGAGGTCGAGCATTAAAGGTATTGGACACATCCACACCATAGGTCAGACGGTGGCGGCTGTTACCCCAGGCAAAGTCGCTACGCAGCTGCACGTCGCTACCAAACACCTGATCGACAAAGCGGTTTTCACTGACCCGTAGTGCCGGAAACCGCTGCCTGGCACGAAAGTCAAAGCTGCTCAGCTCTCGCTCGTTTTCTTCTTGGGTACGAGAATCCTGGAAGTAGAGTCGCGCCTGAGCAAAGTCTAAAAAAGAACTACTGTCTGGACTATCGTATTTGTAGGCCAAACTCAAGCGGGTGCGGTTGGTGTCAATCTCTTCTGTAAATCGCGTAGTAGTACCGGTAATTAGAGGCAGGTTTTCATCGGCAGTGGTGGTATCGGTGTCGTTGTCAAAGTGTTCTACGGTGAAGCCAACGGCGCTGGTGTCATTTAGGTTATAGACCAGTTTGCCAAGAATGCTGTTGCGGTTGGTGGTTTGTTCATCTCCCAGATTCTCGGTCTCAGCACCGTCTCGTCGGGAATAGGCCAACAGAGTGTCAATGTTATTAAACCGATTGACCTGGACAAAAGTATTAGTAAATCCGGTATTGCGACTGTCAAAATTGGCAGACCCTATTGCTGCAGAATCACGTCCGGCGGCCTCGATCAGCTCAGTCGGGTCCAGAGTAAAGTAGCTAACCGTCCCACCTAGGGCATCGCTGCCATAGAGCGTTGAGGCTGGACCGCGAAGAATCTCAGCCGTACGCAAAATTTCCGTATCAAAGTAATCTCGGCCCAGATTAAACCCCTGCCCTGGGGTAACCGCATCGCCAAACTGAAAAGAAGAGGGCAGTCGAATATCGTCTACCTGTATCAGGATGCGATTGCCCTCAATGCCGCGAATATTAAAGTCCTGTAGGCCAAATTGAAGATTGTTTCTAACCGAAACACCTGGCTCATAGCGAGTCAGGTCAGAAATATCGCGGATGAGTAAACGGTTAATATCCTCGGCGTCGATGACGCTCACCGTCGCTGGTGCGGTCTGGATCGTGCGGGGGGTGCGAGTGCCGGTTACCGTAATGCGCAGCGGTCCGTCGTCGTCAGCAGCCTGCGCTGCTTGCGCGATCGCGTCGGTACCGCAGGCCGCTTGATGCTGCTGTGAACATGGCTCTGCGATCGCACGGGGAACCATGAGCAAGAGCACCCATGGGCCACTAAAAAGAAAAATTCTTAATAAGCAAATAGCGTTCATCTCAGGGAAAATCAATTACAGGCAAACACGGAATTAAAAGCGCGACACGGTTTGAGCGTTGGCCCTAAAGAGCTGTTTGAGTTAGCTCAGCGGTGTCGCCGGGGGGTGGGGAAGCCGCTGCCAGGGGGCAGATCTGTGGGCCGACCGGGGTATCTAAAATGGCCACATCGACGTCAAATACTTGGTTAACGATTTGAGGCGTGAGCGTGTCGGCAACAGCGCCAATGGCCCAAAGCTGGCCTTCTCGCATAAAGGCCAGCCGATCGCTATAGCGGGCCGCCAGATTAATGTCGTGCAGGACGGTGACAATCGCTAGCTGTTCCTGGCGATTGAGCTGTTTAAGTAGCTCCAGCAGCTGGAGCTGATAGTGGATATCGAGATAGGTGGTGGGTTCATCCAATAGCAAAATCTGAGGCTGCTGAGCCAGGGCCAGGGCTAAAAAAGCTCGCTGCCGCTGACCGCCGGACAGCGCCGATACAGGCTCATCACGATACGAAACCATGTCGGTCCAGGTTAGGGCCTGCTCGATTTGGGCATGGTCATTGGCGCTCAAGTCCCACTGCCACCAGGGCTGATGGGGAGAACGGCCCAGACTAACCAGCTGATATACGCTGAGCCCGCTAGGTAAAACCTGCTGCTGGGGCAAAAGCGCTAATTTATGAGCCACGGCGGTGGGCGACAGACGATGGATATCTTGACCGTTGAGTAAAACGGTCCCTTGCTGCAGCGGCAGAATGCGGCCAAACAGCCTAAGCAGCGTGGATTTACCAGATCCGTTAGCGCCAAGAATGCTGAGCCATTCTCCTTGATGTAGCGCCAGGGTGACCTGTTGAACAATGGTTTTGTCGCCGTAGCCGCCTTGTAAATCGAACGCTTCTAAGACCATAGCTACACCCTTGTGATTGCACCACTACGACGATAGAGCAGTCCCATAAAGACAGGCGCTCCCAGAATGGCCGTAACAATCCCCACAGGTAGCTCAATGGGGCCGCTACGGGCAACCAAATCAGCCAGACAAAGCACCAGAGCCCCCCCAATAGCGGAAAAGGGCAACACTAGCCGGTAGTCATTGCCCACCAAAAGCCTGATCCCGTGGGGAACCAGCAGACCGATAAAGCCCACTAGACCGGCAATACTCACGGCTCCGGCAGTAAGCAGCGTGGCAGTGGCCCCAATCAAGAGTCGCGATCGCACCAGCGAACTCCCCAATCCCACCGCTAAATCATCTCCCAAATTTAACAAATTCACCTGACGGGCCAGCAAACACCCTAGTCCCAGCGCCATCACCACACTGGGGCCCACTACCCTCACCTCGTCCCAACCTCGTCCGTTAAGACTGCCCGTCAGCCAGGTCAGGGCCGCCTGCACCTGACCGTCCGGTGACATCAACAGCAGCATGGTCTGCAGCGCAGCAAATAGCGAGCTTACCGCCACACCACCCAGAATAAGACGCTCTACCGATATTTCACCCTTAGTTTTAGCCAACACAAACACAATCACCATGGCAGTAACGGCACCAATCCAGGCCCCCAGCGGCAGCCAAATAGCCCAAACTCCAAGCCCCACAATTAGCACAGCCGCTAGCCCCGCCCCAGAAGAAATACCCAGCAAAAACGGACTGGCTAGACCGTTGCGCAGCATCCCCTGCAGCAATGCCCCCGACATGCCCAGAGCAGAGCCCACAATCATGGCCGCAATCACCCTCGGCAGCCGCAGGTCCCACACAATCGTTTGATGGATGCGACTCCCCTGCCCCCAAAGAACCGCCCACAGCTCCTGACGGTTCAGCGCCACCGAACCAAAGGCTAACGATATAGCAATAACTAGCAACAGACCCAAGCACAGCAAGACACCTATCGCCATCAGCCGGTAGCGCTGTCGTCTGATCGACACCTGTTTAGATGAGCGAGTTAAACTGACCTCTGGCCAACCGGCTCCCATAGCGACTCTGTCCCCTCACAGCTCACCGCGCCTACATCTAAAGGCGGTCTGATAAAACACTATACTAATGACAATAAATGTCAAGTAATTAAATCAGCGCCGATCGGTCTGATATGGACATCTCTCACCCGCGACAAGTGTGACAGGGTGTCTTTTGACTTATTTTCTATTCCCAGACAATAATGTGTGGCCCAATCATCTCAACCACTAGAAATTTTGAGGCAATTGCTGATTTTGAGGATGGGACGATGGGTAGCCACTACCCTATGACAGGCTCTCACGATTGACGTCATCCCAAGGATAGGCAGGGCCAGATTCAGGTAAACGCTGCGGGTAAGGGACTTTATTAATGAAGGTGTTCGTCTACTTAATAGCCATGGGGCTACTGCCGCTGACTGCGTACCCGGTCCGGGGAGCAGAGCGGTCTACAAATCCCGATACTGGACGTACTAGCCAGATTGTCGCTCAGGCTGAGCCCATTGAGATCGTTGATGTCCAGGTTGTTCGGTTTGACGACGGTGTTGACATTGTTTTGCAAACATCGGTAGGTGAGCTGTCGCAGCCAGTCACCTCTATTAGCGGTAACACATTTATTGCCGACATTGCCAACGCGGTCCTCTTAGAAAGTGCGTTCCGTTCTGAGAATCCGGCCACCGGCATCGCCTTAGTAGAGGTAGTTCAGCTGTCTAAAGAAACAGTGCGGCTAAAAATTACTGGCACCGATCTCTCTCCAGAGATCGAGTTTGCCAGCACCGATCAAGGGCTGACCTTTAGCAGCTTTAATCCAGACGAAACGGCTAGCTCCGATGCGCTGCGGATCGTTGTGACCGCTGAGAAACGGCCTGACGATGTTCAGGATATCCCCATCAGTATCACAGCGTTTACAACAGAAGATATTGAAGACGCCGATCTCACCTCCTTTGAAGATATTGCTGGGGCCACTCCCAACTTTACGGTCTACACACCGGGGCGCAACTTTCTGCTGTACAGCGTTCGCGGTCTGAGTAACTTTAACTTTCTCTCTAGAGACCCGGTGGCGTTTTACGTCGATGATGTTCCCTACGACTACACTGGGTTTCTCGATCTAGATCTAACGGATTTAGAGCGGGTGGAGGTGCTGCGCGGTCCCCAGGCCACCCTCTATGGTCGTAACGCCGAAGCGGGTGTGGTCAATGTTGTTACCCGCAAACCGACTAACACGCCGGAGTATAGCTTTAGTGCGAGCTTAGGCAACTTTAGCACCCCCGATCTCAGGGCAAGTGCTAGCGGCCCCATCGTTCCAGATAAGCTGTTTTATCGACTGTCTGGGGACTTTATGCAGCGCGATGGCTATGCTACAAACATCACCACAGGTGAAGATACCGACTTTGAATCGGGCGGCGGCGGTCGCGCTCAGCTGCTGTGGACCCCATCAGACGATTGGGAGATTCTGTTCAATGCCTCTGTTGATAGCTATCGCGACGGCACACCTCCCATCAGTCGGCCTGACCTGGACCAGGCCCCGTCAGAAACAGATATTGATGCCATCGGCTTTAACGATTTAGATACCAATTCTCAGTCGCTTAAGGTGGCTTACGACAGTTCCAGCCTTCGGTTTACATCGATTACAGCTCGGCGGTTTTCCGACCAGGCCTTTGAGAATGATTCAGACGGTACCCAGCTGGACGCGTTAAATCAATTTGTAGACATCGACTCTACTGTCTTGAGTCAGGAACTGCGGCTACAGTCTACTGACAACAACGGTCCCTTTTCCTGGCTGGTGGGCACCTATTTAGAAGACCGCGATTTTAATGTCAATCAAGAAGGTTTTCGGTTTGGAGTCGACTTTGGCGGGCCGATCGAAAGCATCACCAAAGCTGAAATTGACGAACAGACCTATGCGGTATTTGGTCAGGCCAGCTATCGTCCCATTGAGCCGCTGACGCTGACGGCAGGACTGCGGTATGAAATCTTTGATAGCCAGCTCGACAGCTCCGAAGCCTCGTCTGTTCTTGGGACTGCCAGCTTTAATAATGTCAGTAACAACGGCGAAGAGCTGATTCCCCGGTTTGCGGTGGAGTATGACATCAATCCAGATATTATGGTCTACGGCTCCGTGGCTCGCGGCTACCGGGCCCAGGGCGTAAACTTTCGTGCTACGGTCCCCGAACAGATACCGTTTAACGCAGAAAAATCCTGGAACTATGAGGCTGGCATCCGTACCTCCTGGCTAGACGACCGGCTAACGGCAAATCTGACCCTGTTCCACAATCCGATCAACGACTATCAGGTTCCCTCTTCTGATCCGGCCACCGGTCTGTTTGGCTTTGTCGACAATGCTGAAGTCACCATCAACGGTATTGAAGCCGAGCTGAGGGCAAGACCCATGGAGGGACTCGATCTAACAGCCGGATTTGGCTGGCTAGATGCTGAGTATACGGATTATGAAGATCCGAATTTAGGAGACTTTAGCGGTAACAATCTCCCCTATTCCCCGGAATATACCTTTAACTTGGCAGCCCAGTATCGTTCACCGGACGGTCTGTTTGGCAGACTAGAAGCCCAGGGATTTGGCACCACATTTTTTAATGATGATAATTCTCTTAGACAGCGGCCTTATGTATTGATCAACGCTCGTCTGGGCTATGAGTTCGACCGACAGGGTGTCTATTTCTTTGCTAACAATATCTTTGACTTTAGACCCCTAACGACGGAAGCCTCGTTCTTTGGTGGCACATTAGTCACCGCCACCTATGGAGCACCGGCCTCCTTTGGCGTTCAATATCGAACACGCTTTTAATCTCTTAAGTGCGACTCTTAAGTACGACGGGCTGTCTTTTGACTTTGTGAGCTGGCTCCATGTACTTTCGTTGGCGTTGCTGATCCTCGGGATGATTTTATTTGCAAGATACTGGTGTGGGGAATTTCTCACAGCCCGGTGCATCCACTCAATCAGTAACGGCATGTCATTGAGCTAGCTCAGGAGAAAAGTTGGGATCATGATAGGTAAAAAACGATTTGGCCGACTGGCGTTGGCCGCGGGTGTCCTGCTATCAGGCTGGGTGGGTCTGAGGGGACAGCGGGATGCGATCGCAATCGACAGCCAGACCGTCACCATCCAGTTTGCCGGGATGGTCGCAGACGATGCCTTTGCCTGTGGGCAAGCCTATGAGCTAGGCACACCCGCAACGGCCATGACGCCCCTCGATTTTCGGTTTTATGTTTCAGAGGTGGCCCTGCTAGACACCGACGGGAACGAAGTACCCCTGATTCTGCAGCAGGATGGCCTGTGGCAACATCAGAATGTGGCCCTGGTGGATTTTGAAGACAAGTCGGGTGCCTGCAGCAACGGTACCGTCGAGACGCGCTCCGAGGTCGTTGGCACAGTACCGGCTGGCGACTACAGCGGTGTAAAATTCACCCTGGGTGTGCCCTTTGGGCTAAACCATGTTGACTCTACCCTGGCACCCTCGCCCCTTAACCTCACCTCGCTGTGGTGGAACTGGAATTTTGGCTATAAGTTTGCGCGCATTGACCTGACCCCGGCAACCACCGCCCAGGCCAGTCCCAAGCAGCATAGTGAAGCGTTGAGCGGCTTTGCCTTCCACCTGGGCAGTGTGGGCTGCCAAATGGATGCTACTCAGGCCCCCGTTGTCTGCAGCATGCCCAATCGTCCCGAGGTCATTCTTGCTGACTTTGACCCAACAGCAGATGTGATTGTTGCCGACCTAGCAGCGCTGATGTCTGGGACCAACCTGGCAGAAAATCAAGAAGATACGGCGCTTGGCTGTATGTCCTCCCCCGCTGACGGTGACTGCACTGAAATCATGCAAAATCTGGGGCTGCCGTTTAACGATCGGCCCGAAAGCGTACAAACTTTTTTCAGCGTAAAATAATGTAGCACTGCTGAGATAGCTTTGACGATAAGGACTGTCAAATAGCAACGGTTCGGTCTGTTCTCAACTGTGTATGTGTCCTACTTAAGCGGTTATGGAATAAAAATTTAACAGTTTCCTATTTTTAGCTTCTAGAATTTGGGATAACTTCTCCCCTCCTGGGAGGGGTGCCCTTTGGGCGGGGTGGGTTTTCGATCACTAGCGTCAGTGGCCAACCCACCCCTACGCCCCTCCTAGGAGGGGATAGATCGGCAAGTTTTAAAATTTCGACCTATGTTACCTCGCCGCTGGACTAGCTGGCTCCTGACCTGCTTTTTAGTATTCTGTCTGTCTATAGGCGCTGAAGCTGTCTTGGGTCATACCCCAGGAGGATTAGACGATTTCGAAGCTCCACAGAATACAACAGCAGCGTTTGACTGGCAGCTCCCCAGCTGGGTGCCTAAACCCGTAGTCCCTGCAGACAACCCGATGACAGTGGCCAAGGTGGAGCTGGGCCGTCATCTGTTTTACGAGCCGCGTCTGTCGGTAACAGGAGAGTTCTCCTGTGCCACCTGTCATTTACAGAAACTGGCGTTTACCGATGGCAAACCTTTAAGCCTCGGGGCAACAGGGGAGGTCCACCCGCGTAATTCCATGAGTCTTACCAATGTGGGATATAACTCGGTGCAGACCTGGGCTAACCCACTGATGCAGCACCTGGAGCAGCAGATGCTGGTGCCCCTATTTGGTGAAGAGCCGGTGGAGATGGGGATGGCGGGTCGAGAGAATGAGCTATTGCAAACCTTAAAAAGCGACCCGGACTACCAGCAGCGCTTTGAAGCCGTTTTTGGTGGAGAGAACCCAGTTAGCGTGCGCCACATTAGCCTTGCGATCGCGGCATTCGAGCGCACCCTCAACTCCTTTGCATCTCCTTATGACCGCTATCGCTACGGTGGCGAGGCGGCGGCGATTTCAGACTCTGCCAAACGAGGGGAAGCCCTCTTTAACAGCGAGCGTTTAGAATGTTTTCACTGTCACAGCGGGCTAAACTTTAGCGATTCTACCCGGCACGAGCGCTCAGGATTTACTGAAATCGCCTTTCACAATACCGGACTCTACAACCTTGACGGTAATGGAGCCTATCCTCCCAACAATATTGGCGTTCAAGAAATCACCCTCAGCGCCAATGACATGGGCAAGTTTAGAGCCCCCACCCTGCGTAATATTGCTCTGACGGCACCCTACATGCATGACGGCAGCGTCGCCACACTAACCGAGGCAATTGAGCACTATGCAGCCGGGGGCCGCACCCTAGAAGACGGCCCCTATGCCGGTATTGGTCGTGAGAATCCCCTAAAGAGTTCTTTTATTCAAGGATTTTCGCTAACGGAAACTGAAAAGCAAGACCTGCTGAACTTTTTACAAAGCCTGACGGATGAGAACTTTCTTAGCAATCCTCGGTTTAGTTCACCTTGGGAGTAGTGCTGCGATCGCAGCGTTCACCCTATTCCTGCCGCAAGAATATGAGCCCTAGCAACGCTGGCAACAGCCCCAGGGCAATAGCTGGCTCCGGTGTCTTCATAGGCGCAGCGGACATTTGCTCTATCTCATGTCCTGACGTCTGCGACATCACAACTCCGCTCAAAACGTCACTATCGCTGCTAGTGATAGCACCAATGCTACAGCGCTCAGGAATATAGGCGACTTCCTTATCAGAATTGCCGTCAGCGGGGCGGCCAAACTCTTGCGCCCAGTAGTTTTCAAAGGTAACCTGGGGAGCTACACCAGGAACTGTATCAAAAAACAGACCAAAACCAACATCGGTAAACTCTGGGTTTAGTAAGTTCTCTCGGTGTCCTGGACTGTTTAACCAATCTGTGACCACATCTGTTGCCGAATAATATCCTGCCGCAAGGTTCTCCGCAGCCAAGCTAAATTTGTATCCTGTCGCATTAATACGGCTCGCAATCGTCGATAGACCATCTGGGCTATGGTGAGCAAAATAGTCTCTAGCGGCCATATCTTCAGTATGTCCTTGGGCAGCCTGTCCCAGTTTGTAGGAAAACTTTAGCAAGCCAACCCCATGGGCATGGCGAACCTGATTCGTTTCATCAATCAAGTTTTGAAAGATAGCCTTTAGCTCGGTGGAGCAGGCTGTTTTAACCGGCAGTGCTGCTGCCACCGGTTCGCTGTCGCTGCTGCCACCGCTACCGCCCCCACAGCTAGTTAATACAACTCCCAACAGTACAAGAGCGCCTAACGATCTAAACCCCATAACATACTCTGGCAAAACAGCTTGAGTCAAACGTTGGGTAGCACACCTCAAGTCATACCGGCTCTGATAGATTAAAAATTCAGAGTCGGTATATAGACAAACCTGTTAACACCAAGTTTGAACAATGAGGGTGGTTTGATCGACCGTTACACTACCAGAGCGGATAGTGATAATGCGTATTAGTTTCTCAGTAAAACTACACCATCGGCAATTACCGAAAACGCAGTTTTAGCCACAGGCAATTAAGCACGCCGAAACAACAGCAGACACCAGGCAGGTACCAAAGGCAGAATCAGGAATAACAAAAACTGTAAGAACGACACAATATCGCCAGGTCTAACTAAAACAATATCTGTCAATAGAGGTAGCGCAAATAACAGCGTCGTCAGGCTAAATAGCCCAACGATTGCTCTTCCTCGCTTATATTTTATCCATCGCAGCCGGGTTACGAGACCGACAAGCAAGGTTTCTATAGTAACCGCTATCTGGATATAAACCATGCCTAGAACTAACCCCAGCATCCAACTCCTAGCTGGCTCTATCTTGTCTGGATTGAGCATGCCGTACCACAATTCGTGCCACCAAACTGCAATCCCGATGCAGATAAGCAGCCCCAACAAACCAAGTAGCCCAAGAATGACGGTTCGCAGTAGTTTGGTAAGAGACATAGCAGAGAATGGGATAACTTAGGTGTTAATGCCGCTGAAGCACATCCGTTTTCAACTATACAGAGTTTAAGATGAGACTCCGCCTACTTCTAGTAGAGACAAAGCAAAGATATACACGAACCAAATAAGAGTTTATTCATAATCTGGGCAGCTTATATTGAAGGCGGAGGCGGATATAACCAAATTTCAATCCGTAAGCACATGGAATAGGGAACAGTATGCCAATAGCATCCCCATCAATATAGCTCCCGAACGGGTAATCGTTAGAAATAATGCCTGGTGGGAATTCGGCGAGATCATGTAAGCCTGAACTGCAACGCAAATTGGGACAATGAAGATTAATGTCCCAGCCAAAAGCTTCCATTTAACAGCTAAGGTACTCTGATGCAGCCTTGGCATCGTGCGATTGAGTTCGATGGCAGCAAGTAATGCAAATAGAGGTAATCCGATAAAGGTACTGCCATGCTGAAAGGCTTTGTAGCCGGACACATGCAACCCACCTATTTCAATGGAGGAATTCAGCATGGGAATTAATTGTGTCCCCCAGCGGCCCGAATGGGTAAATGCATCCCAAATCTGATGGGTGCCTGCCCCCACGACAATGGCAAATGCAATGACAAAAATGTAGCGCAGCTGGGTGTCCAAGGAGGATCGTATAGGAACATTTGGCTTGGGTGACAGCCTCGATGCGAACCACCCTGGCAAGAGGGCAATTATTGGCTTGCGCAGCACGAGTTCAAATAGGAAGAATGCACCTATACCCAGGGGTAAACAGATGGAGAATAGGCCCAAAGGAGAATGAGCTTGGGCGTAATTGACAATTGGAAAGAACAGAGGAAAGTCAGGAATCATGGCCCCAATTGCGAAGGCAGAAAAAGGGGCGACACGTCGCAACGACCAAAACGGGAGAACGGCTACGATATGTGTGGGTGTAAATGGCATAGGTAATGATAAAGGGAAGATTCTCTCCTGGCTGACGTTGGAACCATCGAGTTGTAGTTTTACATATTAACGGGGGGTGTGGCTGTCTTGAGGTCCCCTGCTGCTTGATCCCGATGTCAAGCATGGGTCCTACCTATGCCTACAAATACAATGAATCAAATTCCATGTTTTAGACTATTCATTCGGCGTTGTACTGGTGTGCCCCTCTAGCTCAGCTACATCGGCCTGAATATATGACACGGTTGACATAATTAGCCCTGGTGACAGGGATGGGTGGGGGTATAAATCAGCCACGATAAAGGTGAAGATAAGTGCGATAGCGCCAGCGCTGACTTGTCAGTTCGCAATCCGTTCAAACGCAATGCGATAGGGGCGCAATACTTGGAACATTTTTCGAATCCTCTCTAATGTGTCTCTAATGTGTATAGTTACTGTGGATTTACTTGAACTGTGCCAACAGTCTTTGGCGAGATGTCTCTAACGATGAAGGAAAACTATGGGATAGCCGATGGGGAATGGGCAACCATCCCACCACAGTCGTACTTGGCACAGTGGCCCAGCGTCCCGCACTAAACACATGCCAGTATTGATGCTCAGGATGGGCCCGCCGCCCTAGATAAAATCCACCATAGCGAGCGCCCTGAACCGCCAAGATAATCGGACGTTGAGGATCGACTGGTCTACGACACTCTCCATGCCATGCAGAATCATCCAAGGATGGAATTTGCATCACCAAAGACCAAGAGCGTTTGCTAGCCCAGCGGTTCCCTAGCCAGCAATCAATGGCGACATGGCTACTAGATACCTCAGGACTGTCACTACATAAACAAAGTTGTCCGGCTCGAATCCACTTAGGTAATTCAGTCGCGTTGGCAAGGCTCCAGTATGGATAAAGCATGGTTTGCGTCAGTATGATGGGGGCGTGAGGTAGTTGAAAAACACATAACGTTTTTAACTACCCCAAAGGTAATCAAGGAGACGTCTCTAACTCGTCTCCAACGCGTCCCTGCTCCTACACACACAACCCCATATATCTCTGAGGCGTGCTTACATATTCAAAAAACCTCAACGGCTCCAAGTGTCTTCAAAGATTCTTTTTGAGCCTCTGTTAAGCCTCGCACATCGGTAATATTCATCCCCTCATAGGGCCTGGGTGCCCTCAGTGTCTTGAGACACTGACCTGTGGCCACATTCCAAAGACGAATTGTTTCATCAGCGCTACCACTGGCCAAGGTTTGAGCATCGGAACTAAAGAATACTGAATTGACACGTCCCTGATGTGCATCCAATGTGCGGATCAATTCACCTGTTTTAGGATTCCAAAGTTTAACGGTTTGATCATCACTACCGCTAGCTAAAATACTGCCATCGAGGCTAAAGTTAGTGCTCCAAACAATTGCCTGGTGTGCCTCAAACGTTCTCAGTAGTTTACCTGTTTGAGCATGCCATAGTTTTATGGTGCCATCGTCCCCACCACTAACTAACTGTTGACCATCGGGGCTAAAGTCTACAGTCCATGTTGAAACCTGTTGGCTTTCCCAGGAAAGCATTAATTCTCCTGTTGCTGTGTTCCACAGTTTAAGCATCCCATCAAAACCGGTACTGGCAAACCATTGACCATCCGGGCTAAAACGAGCTGAAAATATCCAGCCATCATGGGCCTCAATGGTTCTAATCAGCCTGCCGGAGGCCACATCCCACAGCTTGATAGTTTGATCAAAGCTGCCACTCAACAGCAGTTGACCATCCGGACTAAATTCTACAGACTGTACAGCAAAGTTATGCCCACGCAGAGACTTCAAAAGCTGACCTGTTTCTATATCCCACACATTAATAGTGCCATCGAGACCACAACTAACAACTTTCTTTTCACAAGGGCTAATGGTTACCCCAAAAACGCCGTCATTATGGCCTTCCAGGGTGCTAATGATGGCACCTGTTTCTATGTTCCAAAGTCTCACTTTATGATCGCTACTGGCGCTGAAAATCAGAGATTCAGTGGGATGAAAACAAACCGAGTTAACCCAACAGGAAAACCCCTGTAAGGTCTTAAAAAGACGTTTCTTGGGCATTTCCCACAGTCGAATAGTATGGTCGTTATTACCCACTGCCAAATATTGACCGTCTGGACTGAATGCAAGGGACCAGACTAAACTTTTGTATACCGTGGATGTGCGCAGAAGCTGCCCCGTCTTTGAATGCCAAAGCTTTGTTGTTGCATCCATACTGCCACTGGCGAGGTAATTTCCACAAGGGCTAAACGCCATAGATGGAATCCAATTTTTGTGGGCTTGGAACACTAACGTGATTTTTCCCGTTTTCAGGTTCCAAATTGTAATTTTTCCATCGTTATGCCCCGTGGCAAGGGATTGACCATCCGGGCTAAAACTGACACAGTGGGGTTCAGTTTCACAGTTCCAAACATTCAGCAGTTTACCTGTCTGGGCATCCCAGATACGCAAGGTTTGATCAACGCTGACGCTAGCAATCTGTTGCCCATCGGGACTAAAAACAGCGGAATTTATCTGTTGGGTGTGCCCCGTTAACCGATATCGCAGTTCATAAGTGACTAAATCCCATAGGATGAGGTCGGTATCAAAACTGGCGCTAACCAGCAAGTCACCGTTTGGACTCGTGTTCATCGTCCAAACAATGCCCGAATGACCCTTAAGCACTTTGACCAGTTGACCAGTGGCCACATCCCAAACATTAATTTCTCCTGGATTCCCTTCACCCACTAATCGTTTGCCACCATGGATAAAATCTAGAGCCATAATCCAGCTGGTTGAGGCGTTGTCTATAGCGAGAATGGGTCGTTGGTCCGCTGCTCGCCAGACAATAACTCGGCCCGCACCGTCCCCCGTTGCAAACATCGAACCATCAGGGGCATAAACAATTTTAGAGATGGGATCTAAGGGTTGATTAAAGGCAGTCTCCTTGAAAGCGGAATGGGCAAAATTAACCCCGTGTAGGATGACATGCTGCAGATAGGCATGATAAATCGTTAGTCGAGACAAATCTAACTCGCTAAAGTTTATATCCAGTACCCAGGCGAGATTTATCAGATTACCTGCACTGTAGCCAGTAGCCTGTCGTGACTGCAGTACTTTAAGATGGGCTAAAATAGCTTCTGCTGGAGTTCCAATGGACTGCCTTAGCTGGTCCGCAACAGCCCGCAAGACAAATCTTTCTTGGCTCTCTCGAACAAAATCTTTAACGGTTGTTTTCATCAGTGCATAGGTCACTGTTGAGAGAGAGTTGGGTGATTGGCTATTGAAACAATCAGGAGCGGTCAATTCCTCACTAATCTGTTCAACTAGCCTATCAGTGACGTATTCCATGATCACTGGCTGTTGGGTGTAGGTATTGCCACGACGCTGGATCAGCGAACGCCAACAGAGTGACTCTAGGGCTTCAATTAGTTTTGTCTTATAACAGGATGGATAAATATCGGCCTTAAGTTCAGCAATAGTTGTCCAATCGCGATTGATCGCCAGCCAAGTCATGACTGTTTGTTCTAGAGCAGAGAGACGCTCAAACTGAACATCTAATAATTTTCTTGCACCGTTGAAAAGTAACGCATCTTCTTTTAGAAACAGCGATATCTCGCCATCAAACACATCGCGAATAGAACTGCTGATAATCTGCAGTGATAGGGGGCTGTGGTCGTAGCGATCGCAAAGCCGTTCCTTATCATCCTGGCTGCCCGTCAGGTGCTTTGCCTCAATCAGAGCTAGCGCCGCCTCAGGCGAGCCTTCTAGCTGCAGCACCTGCACTGCAGGATTCGCCTCTGATAGGGTTGCCACCTCAGCCGGTTTTTCTCGACTGGTTAGCAGCAGGCAGCTTTGATGATTCGCCTGACCTACCACGGATAAAAGCTCACCATAATTCTCATAGCCCTCACGATATTGACCAGCCCGTTCTCCCCCCTTAAACAGGGTTTCCACATTGTCTAAAATCACTAGACATCGTGCCTGACGCAGCCAATGGACTAACCGAGGGAGCGAACAGGTCTCTTCTTGCTGGTTAGAGATAAACGGGACTAAATCTTCTAGCAACGCATTTAATGACGGTGCATTGCGCAGCGCTCTCCAAATAATAAAGTCAAAGTCTGTCTGCAGCTCATGAATCACCTTCGCCGCTAGGGACGTTTTGCCCATGCCCCCCATCCCCAAAACGCTCACCAGGCGGCATCGGTCTTGCTCAATCCACTGACGCAGTTTGTGTGACTCCTGGGCGCGACCGTAGAAAAAACTAATATCTGGGGATTCACCCCAATCAATTTGGGCCTTAGGGGCAACTGCCGCAGCTCCAGTCACCTGATTGGATAGCTGCGGCTGGCTAGACTGCGGTGATGGCGTCTCATCTAAGAGCAGTTGCTCATAAAATTGGCGCGTTTCCGCACTGGGGTCAATGCCCATTTCCTCACGCAGCAGCGTCATGCACTGGTGGTATACCTGCAGTGCCGTTGCCCGTTCTCCCTGCTGGGCATGGCACTGCATTAATGTTAAATAGGCCGATTCATTTAGAGGTTCTAGCTGGATCAGACGTTGGGTGGTTGCGATCGCACCTCGATAATCCCTGAGATCAACCAGGCACAGACTCAAATCAGCTAATGCATTAAGAAATAACTGATGTAAACGATCACGTTCCGGCTCAATCCAGTCATCGTAGCAGCTGGGCAGCAGGTCTCCTTGATAAAGCTCTAACGCTTGCTTTAAGGTCTCGACCTTTTGATCAGAGGTGGGCTGCTTAGAGGCCTGGGCCAACGTCGTCTCAAATTCATCCACATCAGACCAAAACGAAGCCTGAGGCTGCCATTGAAGGGTTTGGGCAGTCACAAAAACATACTGATCCGCGTCCGGCAATAGTTGTCTAAATCGGTGTAGCTCCCTCCGCAAATTTGTTTTGGCTTTTTGATCCGTTGTGTCTGGCCACAATGTGCTGGCCACATGCCCCCTTGGTTTGGGTGTTTTTGTATATAGAATGAGGTAGGCAAACAGGGACTGGTATCTCTCCGCCTGCAATTTTTCAATAGGCTGACTATTTAAGGTCAATCGAAAATGGCCCAACAAATTGACACGAAGTTGTTTGGAAGTGCTCATTTCGATATTTTTAGCCACCGTTAACACTAGGTAAATAAATCTACCTTAATTTAGGCTACCTGACTGAATACGCATATCGGTTTTCAACACTGAATTGCAGAACTCCAGCTTGGTAGACGTAACCAATGTTACTGGCCAAAAAGAAAAGCTTGCTCCAGTCACCCCCCTAGCAATGCAACTTCAGTGGTGGTGGTATTTTCTTACGATTGTCAATTTATCACTGCCCAGAAGCTGTTCAATGGGAATACCTCGAAGGTAAAGGGCTGCGCTCAGCTAGAGGTTTTTGCGATCGCAAAAACCTCTAGCTAATAACAAGAGTCTTAGACTGGTTATTTTCGCTAAAAACGTAGGGTAACAAACGCTGATGGCCTTGCTCTCCTATGGGGAGCGGGCGGACAGCTTCGAGCCGAGGACCAAAATAAGCCCCTGTAAAGTCAGTGTCTTGCAAATTAGCATCGTCAAATATGGCCTGGTCAAGATGAGCCCCCATGAAGCTGGCTCCACTTAAATTAGCTCCTGAGAAATTTGTTCCTCGCAGGTCGGCTTCACTAAAATCAGCCCCGCTAAGGTTAGCGCCGGTAAAATCAGTGCCGTGAAGTTTTGCTCTAATCAAAATTGTCTGGGTTAAATTTGATTTGATCAAGGCCGCCTGGCTGAGATTGGTGTCAATAAAACGGGCCTGGGTCAAATTTGCCATAATCAACACAGCCTGAGTGAGATCAGCACGGCTAAAATCCGCCTGCCGTGAATCTGTTTGCATCAGGTTAGCGCGTTGGGCATAGGCCCCATGGAGATCGGTCTTTCGTAAAGAAGCATTACTCAAGTTAGCCTGCTCCAGGCGAGCGCCACTGAGGTTGGCTCTAAGTAAATCATTGCCATGGAAATCACTGTTACCCAAGTGCGCTCCGGCTAGCTGATAGCCTCGGCAATAGCCCCGATTAAAATCGGGACGTAGGGTTGATGTCTTTTGTCGCCACTGGTTCCAGACGAGAGCGCCCTGTCTCAGCTGTTGGATATGTTTAGGATTAGCCATTGCCCTGCTCTCCACAGTTGATTTCATGGTTTAACTGTAATGAGACCGGTGTCTCTAAGGCGTCTCCAAAGCGTCCAACCCCTACTAGAGCTAGCGATGCTCATACGGAGCTGCTTGAGTCCATAAAACCTCGATACTCACTAGCAGATATCCAGACACTGATCACAGTTTTGCAGTAGCAGGGCACGTTTGGCTTTACAGCTTTACCCAACGGCCTATTCCCGGCTGCACTCTTAACCGACGAAACCGCCTATAAGGGGTACGCAAATGTGTGGGTACGAGCCAATATTCATGTTGCCTATGGCCACTATCCCTTTTGGCGCAGCGATGCGTTAGCTAGGGGGTGCTAGCAAAAAGATGGTGACGCAGCAACTCCATGAAATGGAAGAGGCAGGCTTAGTGACCCGCAAGGTCGTGTGAGATCGCCCCATTGCAGTCACCTACGAAATCACTGACTTTGGCAAAACTGCCTTGGGGTTTCTGGAAAAACTCAAAGGCTGGGTGAAAAAAACATCAAATTTAGAATTGTTGTTTATCACTTTTTAGTCATTCTAGAGCGATCGTAGCAATCGCCATTTTTTGCGGTTGCCGGAATAGTCTTTTAGCCCGTTCCACCCGCTGCTGAATAACGTACTTTTCGGGTGAAACGCCCATCGATTGCCGAAATCCGATTGTCGCCTTTTGAACGACAATGCGTGTCTTAAATAAGCTATTGTCTTTTTTATGTAGGCGGTTCACAATAATATCCATGGGTGGCAAATGACTTATCACTTTCAAGATCATTTGCTTCTTGTTTATTGAACTATCAACGGATAAAAACCATGGCTGATACTGAAATTTTTGTTTTAGATAATGGTCCACTAATTCTCAAAGGTGAGTTTTCTGTAGTCGATGGAGACAAGCAGTCCTATCCTAAGCAGGAGCAAGTTGCCCTTTGTCGCTGTGGTGCATCGAGTAACAAACCCTTTTGCGATGGAGCCCATGCCAAAGTAGGATTTACAGCAACAGAACGAGCGCCCAAGGAATAAGAAATCACGTATAAATCGGATTTTCTATTGGGGCGCTACATGCAACGCCCCGATAGAAAATAAAATCGATGTGGGCCAGGTACACTATTTTGTCCACGTTTTTTAAATGAATACATCCGTGAGTAATATTGACCGTAGCAACGCCACTGATCAGCATGTCACTGCTGTCATTACCCATCGGGTCAAAGCTGGACGGCAAGAAGGGTATGAGGAATGGATTAAAGGAATTTCAGCGGCGGCCCGTGAGTTTGAGGGGCATCTGGGGGTGAGTATTCTTCGACCACAGCCTGATTCACAGCTGGACTATGTGATTGTGCTTCAGTTTGATGCGTGCAGCCATCTTACGGCCTGGCTTAAATCAGATATCCGCAATGCCTGGATTGAGTGGGTCAACCCTCTGATTCAGGAACAGGAAACCATTCAGATTTTATCGGGGTTAGAATCCTGGTTTCAGCTGCCTAAGCAACTGGGACATAAGGTTCCAAGGCGATATAAGCAGGCCATATTGATCTGGGTTGGTGTGATGATCGTATCAGTAGGTGTAAGTCCTCTGATTGCTCCGCTCCTCGGCTTTTTGCCGTGGCTGCTTAAGGTCACTGTCAATGTGGCAATTACCGTCGCCCTGCTGTCTTATGTGATTATGCCGCGACTCACTCGATGGTTTAAGGGCTGGTTGTTTTCTAATTAGGGTTTGCTGTTGCTGCATCCACAGGAGTACAAGACCCTGTTGGTGAGTCATGAAGTGTTTCGCCAACAACAGCATATGTACCACCACAAGCAGCGGCGGATTAATGACCGCATTGTGAGTATTTCACAGCCCCATGTGCGTCCTATTGTGCGGGGTAAAGCGGGGAATCTCGTCGAGTTTGGTGCCAAATTCACCATTAGTTGTGCGGCAGGCTATGAGTTTCTCGACCGTCTCAGTTGGGATAATTTTAATGAATCTGAAGACTTGATACCTCAGATAGAACGGTTTCGAACCCGGACCGGACACTATCCCGCCTCAGTGCATACCGACAAATTTAGTTGTTGATGGTGTTAGTACGCTTACTACGTGGCTATCAGCTAGATATCATCTCCTGGGTGGGGACGTTAAACAATGGCTGGCTGCAGACCTTTGACGATGCACAACGCAATACTTACCATAGCTGGGTTATCGGATAACATCCTAGATTTCGGTGAGTTATTCAACAAACCCTAAGTAGCTGTAGCCTAACACTCTGGTACAGCAGATTTACTGAAGTTGCCTGGAGTAGACATACAATGTTTAGCAACTGCTGACCAGAACCGTTAGCCAGTCGCTTATCTGTTCATTTTTGATCAGCCCATATGTTGATTAGACCAGGATTGTAATGATGTGTGTTGAGCAGAACATCACTCTTTAAAGATTTTGTTGCGGTACTCTTTGGGTGACATTCCCGTCCAACGTTTGAACGCCCGTCGAAATGCTCGAACATCAGCGTATCCAACAAGCTGAGCTACAGTTTCGATGGTGATCTCAGTATTGTTCAAGAAAGTTTTAGCATTCACTAAGCGAGTATCATCAATCAGTTGCTGTATAGACGTCCCGTGCTGGTTAGCTAATCGTTGCGCCGTACGAAGACTGAGGTTTGCCGCTGCTGCTGCTGCTGTCACTTCATATTTTCCGTGGGCAGCATTGTCCATAATGCTCCGGCGAAGTGGTAAAAGAGCGGGTGGGTAGCGATCTTCATTTAGCTTTTGCCGAAGATTAGCAAAATGCTGTTTGATGAATTCAAACATTTGGGCATTTGAAGAACGGATAGGCAGCCCAAGAATGTCTGTTGAAAAAATGAGCGCATTTCGGCCAGTATGGAACAAAACGGGCGCTTGAAAGAACTCTTCATAGGAATGTAGGGGAACTGATTTTTGGTAGGCAAACTCTGCTGCCTGCAAAGGTGCCCCGGGAACAGTGATTGTGTTTAGCAATCGCCAAATTAGCCCCGTCGTTGCTTCAAGGGTATGACCCTGGTCAATGGCCTCGGAAGGATGGGCCACCACAAGTGCAACCTCTGAGTCTATCGTCTCAAGATGGACAACCGCCTGGTCAGCAATGATTGACGAATTTTCGACAAACCAGGTGAGTGCCGACTCAAAGTTAGTGGCGAACATAGCACCTTGAACTAGCCCACCAAGCATTGAAAACGGCGCACAGTGGGCAATTTCCATAGAGATTGCCCGAGCTGGAAGCTTCTCTACAAGCATACTCATCAGCTCCCCAACGACAGGATCAGGGAGTCGAGCATCCTGATTGGCATAGTCAAGTTCTGATATATCTATGGCTTGAGCGATTTCGTCGAATGTTATCCCTTGCGATACAGCATAGGCAATCGTCGTCGTTGCTAGGCTGCCCAGTGCCTCGGGCTTAACAAAATTGGCATAAATAATTCCTTTTTTGGCGTTCATTGGCCTCCTAGCTTCATGGCCTTACTGCAAAGATTATATAGGCGCTTAAAGGCGACGGGAAGCAAACTGCAACGTTAGCGCTCTCATAGTAGCGACAGAAACATCATTCCCCAATTTTTTTGAGACCTTGGAGGAGACAACTAAAATGCTCATAGAGACTCATGTGTTGGGAGAGCTTTACGCTACCCGCTATCGTGGGAAAGATCCAAAATATGCCCTTGTAATTTCCCATGGCTTTGCTGGACATGGAGGAATTTACGATTCGTTTTGCACCTATTACGCTGAAAACAAAGGTGCGGACATTTGGAGTTACGATGCTCCTGGTCATGGAAAGTCAACCCGTAGCACTCGGCCACGCGGCCAGTTTGAATTTGCTGAGTGGGCACAAGCAGGTGTGGATTTTGCGACTCACGTTGAGCAAGAAACCGGACTTCCTATCTTTTTACTCGGGTCAAGTTTTGGTGCTGCTGCTGCATATTCTTCCACCTACGCTGAAGCCGTCACTGGTACCATCATCATGGGATCGGCGGTTGTGCCTGGTGGTCCTTTTCTCAAAGAGTTAAGAGATCCCTTAAAATCAGACACGTTTCAGACAATTGTCAAAATGATCGGGCGTAGTGCAAGGATCGATGTCGATCTTGCGTTCGACTTTGATGAAGATTATGGCATCGATGGCGCAGGAGAGATGAAGCACTCTGACCCCTGGAATACATGGAGTTACGATCTGGCCTCTTGGACATCAGTGTTTGCCCACGATCCAGTTGTCGCTATTGAGAACAACACAAAGCCCATTTTGCTGGTGGGCGGTGAGAAGGATCCGAGCTTTCCACCTGATTTAATCAAGGCCACTGCGGATGCGATCGCAGGTCCAGTGGAATGCGTCATTATGCCCAATGCTACACATCAGATGATGATTTACCACACTGAAGATTTCTCGGACATTCTAGAAACCTACATCCAGAAGCATCTCTAGATTCAGACAGACATAGGAAAACCATGATTAAAGCAAACGGCATCAACCATCTGCCCATTTCCACGGCTGACACGAAGACGCAGATCGATTTTTTTACTAGTGTTTTGGGTGCAGAGCTTGTGGCTCTATTCCCAATGCACAATGTTAGTGGCGCGCACCACACCTTTCTGAAGCTAAGCGATAAGTGCTGTCTCAGTTTTGTTGAGTTTCCCCAAAACAAAGATATCGAGCCGATCGCAGGTGTCACCTACACCCAGATGGGAGCATCAGCCCCCGGAACGTTACAGCATGTAGCTTTCAACGTAGATAGTATAGAAGAACTTCTCGATATGCGCGATCGTCTCCGGTCCAAGGGTATCCATGTCTTTGGACCATTAGACCACGGGGTGATGCAGTCAATTTATTTTAATGGCCCGGATCATTTGTCTTTAGAGATTGCCACTTACACAAACTCGATTAATCCCGAAGCTTGGATCGATCCACAGATTGTGGAAGCATTAGGAATTTCCCCAGAGGAATTGGCACGATACAAAGCACCTGACCCCTATCAAGGTAAGGGCGGAACAGTTCCTCAACCCCCTGTAGATCCGATCAAAAACCATGCACTTTTTGAGGATGAGCTACTCAAGCAGATTATAGAAATGCCAGATGAAGAGGTTTTCGAAACAATGAGCACTCCCAACCCTCCCGTTGAACTCTCGTAAATGATTGAGCACGTTTCTATGTAGCCTGAACCCATCCCTGAGATAGTTGCTATCTCAGGGATGGGCCTCTCAAATCAAGAATCAGAACAGAAATATCTATAACTATGAAACTTAATCGCCAAAAATCATCCATACTACTGAAAATAGCTGCAATCCTCTGGATGATTTGGGGACTTGTCCATACTTTAGCTGGGTTTCTGACTATCTCCGGTAATACGGCGACCGCAGTCTCTGGAATTGCCGATGATGTAGACCCCGTTCTGCTAGCTATAGATTACCCTGATGCTGCTGGTGCCATTATCAATCAACATGGCTTCAATCTGCTTTGGGTTGGTATCGTGACGATCATTGGTGGCGTATTTATATGGCGTAAGAGTGTTGCTGCTATATTTATTTCGGCCCTAGTTGGTGGCCTACTTGATATCGGATATTTTATTTTTATCGACCTGGGTGGCTACAACAAATTTGTGCCTGGCACAGTGATGACCATCATTTCAGCGACAGCAGTCACATTGAGTTTTTATGCTTATTTCCGATACAAAGAACCTTGAGTAAGTTGGGCTGAGCATTTCAAGAAAACGGTGTCTCCAGCCTTAAAAGAGCGGATGAGTCGCTCGCTGGCTGAGTAATGATTTCTGCTCGCACTGGCTAACACGGCGTTGCAATGGCGGAGCCTGAGTAGTCTTGAAAAGAGAAATTTACTGCTGCCGTCGAACTGCACCGTTATACGTTTCATCCCCACGGTATGACCTGTTGTCTGTAGTTCTGCAATCGTGATTTTTTCCTCATTGTCGCCCACAAAATAAATCCATCCGATCTCCTTTGTTGACGGGTGATTCAGTCACTAGTTTAAGCGCTCCTCTTGTGATTGTTTATGGATCAGCCCTTAGGCGTTTGTGTACGTCGCTGTAGCCATCCTGTTAATAGAGCCAAACCAAAAACACCCAGCACAGCAAACACAACCAGAAACACTTGCCCTTGCCCCGCCAAAATCCCTGCTCCTAGCGCTACAACAGGGGGATTGGAGATAGCAATGCTAAGCACGAGAGCTGGGAGAAACTTACGCCAAGGGGCTCGGGCAAGACCGACACCATAAGCCACAAAATCGAAAAAACCGGTCATCAAAAACGCTGTCATCAGGAAAAAATTTTGCTCCAGATGCTTTTGGGTAAAGCGATCCACCCGATACATAAAACGATCGCCCACCAATCGCCGCACCCCTCCACGACCATAGGTGGAAGCTAGCCAAAAACTTAGCGTGCAGGAGAGCAGATCCGACAAACATACCACCACGAGCCCATGTCTAAAACCCAGTAGCCCTCCGGTCAAGACCGAATAGACCTCTGACGGCAGTGCCGGAATTACCACACTCGTAAAGCGCAGCGTAAACAGCCCAAGCGGTGCCCAGATCCCCATCTGCTCTACATAGACCCGAATCGTTTCTTCGTCTAAACCCAATCGATTTAGGCAGACCAGAGGCAGCGCGATCAGGGCTATAAGGATGACAACGCCGATGATTCTGCGGGTGAGTTTATTCACAGGTTTCCCCATGCGTGGCAGTGAGGCAAGACATAATCACGAGCTTAGCAAAACCCAGGAATCATCTCAGGCTTCTTTGAAACGTTGACCAATTATCCTCTAGACGACACATTTGTTCAAAAGGAGTCTCTGTCAAGCATCAGGTTCAAGCAGATCACTCTAATTGTGAAAGCTCACTGAGGGTAACGGCGTCGGCGAGATGATGAATTTGCTGCAAATAGTCGGCATACTCAGGGGATTTTTTCGGAGTATAGTTGAGATTCTTACACAGTCCGGTCAGGTGGGTAAAATAATCTCGGGCGGCTGGCTTATCTTCAAACTGATAGTGCCTGGTCACTAGGTCGTTAACTAGATCCAAGTTTTCTTACTGATAGGCTAAATCGTGGATAGCGGAGAGAAAATTGTTAACCCATTGGGAATGCAGGTAAATTCAATCGGATTGGCTTCTAGAATTTCACCATCCACTACTAGTGTCTGGGGCGGATCGGTGGTTAGGGTAAGGCGATTGGTCCGCAGACAGACTAGATTATTTCCTTCAATTTGAGATTTTGACAAAGCAGAAACCAACAGGTTTGCCGATGTATTGATGTCCTCTAGCAGGGTATTAGAAATAGGAATCGTAACGTCTAGCAAACCATCATTGGGAATGACTGCACCAAAACCCTGGGCCATGATCGATGTAGGTGGGGCGGCATTAGCCACGGTTACGGCTCCCGTCTTAAATTCTAAAACCTGATCATCCAGCTCAATTTTGGCATTGAAATCCTCCTGGGTAAAAAACTGTTGTGCGGCGGAGAAAATATAGGCAAGGGTGCCAAAGCGGTTTTTAAATTCTCGATTGGCGTTACTCACCATCCCAGCTTCAAATCCCACACCGGCCAACAGCGCCATGGGAGTACCGTTGCAATAGGCAGCATCCACCATGCGTGTATTCCCAGCGACAATAGTTTCACACGCTTGTTTGAGGTCGGTCGGTAAGCCTAGGGCGACAGCAAAAGCATTGGCGGTTCCTCGGGGAATGATGCCTAAGGGAATACCGGTTTCTATGGTGACACCTGCGATCGCAGACACCGTGCCATCTCCCCCCGAGGCAATAATACAGCCTGGCTCATCGTCATTTTGGAGGGCAGCAACAGCTTCTTTAGCCTGATCAACCGGATCAATATCAGGCTGGGTAAAAATGGTGTGGAGATTAACCTGGGGTTCCAGGATTTGACGAATCATGGCTAGATCGCGATCGGGGTTGCCCTGGCCCGCCACTGGATTAAAGATTAGGTAAGCCTCGCGGCGCTTGGCGACACCCTGAATGGCTAGCTCAGCGATGGCAACATTGGTGGCGAGGGGAACCTCGTAAAGGTTACAAACCCGCAGCAACGCCTGGTGATCCGGGTCGTGGAGTTGGGGGCTGAGGGAATCCATTAGGAAAATAACACCCGCAACTTCACCGGAGACAACCCGAGCAGCAATTTGCAGTTCACCCCCCTGGGCACCGGAAGCCAGCCGTTCGATGGTTAGTCCAGTGGCTGCTTCAATACGCTGCCCAGTGTCATCGGTGGCGATCAGGTGATAGCGAGCGAGGATAGAACGATATTTTTGGGCCAGGGCGACGATATCGTCTTTTTTGCTGTCGTGGGCGATCAGAGCCACACATATAGACATAGTTGTTTACCTTTGTTTTATGCTGTTGCCTATTTGCTGCTAGCGTAATTAAACAATCAAGTTTTTAACATACCATTTGGAAGAATAATGTCGGTATTTTGATTACTTGCAAACGATGTAATAATCATTCACAACATCGTGGGGTAATTGTTTAATCTCGATGTGGGTAAAGCCAGCTTCTCGCAGTAATTCAGAAGCTTTCTCTCGGCCGGTTACTAATTCTAGGTCGTCTGCCGTTGGCGATGTGGTCGCTACTGGCGATGTGGTCGCTGCTGGCGATGTGGTCATACTGTGCATACAGGAGACGGTATAGAGCAAGGGGGCCAGGGGATGATTGAGATTACCACTGACGTCAGAAGCCGCATGGATTTCTTGCATCAGATAAACACCGTCTGGGCGTAGGGCATTATAAATGTTCCTAAGCAATTGAGCAGGAGTGGCCTGATCCTGCATAGCGTCAAAGCTGGTAATGAGATTATAGGTTTCAATCTCTTCTAAACGAGCCGTATCTCTGACTTGAAAGTGAACATTATGCAACTGTTGGGATTGGGCTCTATGAATAGCAGTTGCGATCGCATCTTCATTCAGGTCATAGCCTATAAATTGGCTATTGGGAAACAGCATTGCCAGTTTATTCAAGACATAGCCTCGACCACAGCCGATATCCAGCACATCAATCCCCAACCTCAAGTCCTCTAATAAATTGGGTACGAGAGGTAATATGTGGTCTTCTAATGCAGCAACAGCCCTCTGGGCATTATCTTCTGCCACCACTTTATAAAAGCGATGGAGTTCGCTAGGGGGAACTCCATTACCCTCAGCAAAACATTGGACAATCTGATCTTCAGCTGAGGCGATTACCGGAATATATTGAGCAATAGCGGCCATATTTGTGGGAGATGCCGCCGCCCGAGTGAGTAATACGGCATGTTCAGGGGGCAAAGAATAAGTCTTGTCGCTGGCAGAATAATCAAGGATTTTACCCACCACCATGACGTTTAACCATTCTCGTACATAGCGTTCCTGTAGGCCAGCCGCATGGGCCACTTGATCACTCCTAGAAGGGGGCAACAGTGATAATACATCAAACAGCCGAGTGCGATGACCAATGGACACCATCAGAGATAGAGCACTGCTGTTAAAAATGGTAGTGAGCTGTTGAGAGAGGGCATCAACCCTGGAATCATCAAACAGTGGCGCAAGCGATTGAGTAGTCATATTTTTTTAACTGATGTGATGATTTCACTTTAGAAAAACAGGCGTCTCCTAAGCGTCTCTAAAGTGTTTTTTATCGTTACTATCAGTGCCAACCTTACTCAAAAATTGGCAGTCCTATTTACCTGTAAGTCTCTGAACACGAGGAAAATACAATAAGCCCCAAGCCGGTATCACAGGTAGCACGAGGTACAACAAATACAGTAAGATTGCCCCGATTCTTTCAGGGGTAACTGACGTAAGCCCTCTAAAACCGGGTAATGCGAATGCCAACATCATCAGACTAAATAGTCCAAGTGCGTTTCTGCCTCGATTAAATTTTATCCATCGAAGCCGGGTGACCAGACCGATGAGCAGGGCTTCTATCGCTGTAGCTAGCTGAATCGCCATCATGGCTACGCCTAATCCCAGTGTCCAATCTTCAGTCGGTTGCACCTTATGGGGATTCAGTGTTCCATACCACCAATCGTGCCACCAGGTTACTATGCCTGCCAAGATCAGCAATCCCAACAAACTAATCAGTCCAAGAATTATGATTCGGAGTAGCCTGGCAAGAGACATAACACAGCAAAGGATTGAAGGATGTAGATGCTGTTGAGGCGTGCCCATTGCCAACTATACATAGCTGATAGATCAGGCTCCGCCCACTTCTGACATTATCTTAACCTTCTTGTTCATCATGGGTTACGCTTCATTGTCCAGAACGGGGGCGCAGCGGGGGCTGTTTTCTGGACCTGCACAACCTCAAATCCATGCTTCTGATAGAAGCGTACGGCTTGTTCTGTAAACGTCACTAAATAGCAGACAATGTCTTCATTACTTGCCCGTTGCAAGATTGGCTGCAGTAGTCGACCGCCCACACCTCGCCCCTGGGATGATGGGTCCACCACCATTATCCCCAAATACCAATGGGGGCAATTTCCCATGTCTTGTTGATGGGCCTGTTCAATTGCTGACAACACCGTCAAACATCTTCCCCATCGGCTCCAGTGAACTTTTGTGGGCAAGGCATATAACTGAAGATTCCAGGCCATCTTTAACAATTCAAGCGGATCGCTAACGATTTCTCCCGGTGGTAACCAGGCGGCAATCCCTTCTAAATTATGGGTTGTATAAATCTGATTGTGCTGTGTGAAATATGCGATCGCTTTACTCATTAACCAGGTTAACGACTGCAGCCGAAATTCTCGATCGTCAGAGATTATATAGGTAAATACCGGATCATCTGCAAAGGCTTGAGCTGCGACTTTGGCGGCATCTAAAATCTGTGATTGCTGCAGTTGTATAACGTCAGATGGTTGTTGCGGATTTACGATACCAGAGGTTTGCATGATTCAGACTCCTTAGTTACGGTTCGAAGTGGACTTTAGAATTTCTCGTTAATCGATGGTTAAACTGTAATAAACTAAGCGTCTCCAAGACGTCTCAAAAGCGTCCATCCTTGTTTCATCGATATTCCATCAATAAAGCTCACAAACAGGCAGTTGAGTAATTGCCACAGGTTTAGATTGAGAAGATTAGGATGTACTTACTATGAAGCTATCTATGCTGTTGTCAGTACGTCGCATCATGAAACGATTTTTGATCTGGAGTGCGATCGCACTGCCCCCCACCCTACTTATTCTCCTAGCCCTAAAACCCCTAGAAATTAACTCAATCCGTTTGTTTGGTTGCTTGGCAGCTGTATTTCTAATGGCAGCACTGATAGTAATTTTTGCTCTCAAGTCTCCAAAGCGCTTTCAGCGACAGGCGGCGGCATCACTTGCCATAGTGGTTTCTATTATCGTATTCAACTGGCCCCTGAGGATAGCCTATGCTTTCTCCCGTCCTGCCTTTGACCAAGTAACGGAACAGGTGATGGCAGGAGAAACGATAGAAACGCCTCGACGTGTTGGCTGGTTTCGGATTAAACACATTGAAGCTCCTGGACCTGCTGCCAATGGCATTGATTATCACGGACTTCGTCTGTGGACTAGTGTTCACCCCTATGGGAATACCGGCTTTGTACAAGCGAGCCCTGATAACCTACGGTTTAATCTATGGAGCCATTTTAAGTTAGATGAAACCTGGCAGTTCATTGCTGAAGACTAAGGGCTTGTTAAAATTAAAATCATGGCTTTGTTCCTTGAAATCACTGCTTAACAAGCCTTTCTGGTTTAAACCGTGAAGTAGTTTCTTAACAGCGCCTAACTGTCTAGTTCGCAGCACAGCCTTCTAGAAGTTGCTGACTCGACAAACATGGTGGTAAAGCCCTGAGCAAATGCAGCCGGGTGGGCTCTACGCTAACGGTCTCCACATAGGCAGCGGTTAGGTAGGGACTGTAGGTTTCATCCCCAACTAAAGAGACCTGACCATGGGCAATCAACAGCGTCACCATTAGGTTAAACAGCCATTGTTCACTGGCGTTAAAGCTTTCGACAATGTCACTTCTAGGATATGCCAGGTCTAGAATAGCCCGCGTCAGGGCAGAGGTATGGGAGAGGTTTTGGGCCAGGTAAAAATATTTTTCAGGAGTGGTAAGCCTCTGAAAAGCCGCTAGCTGTTCTTGCACAATGGGGGTGGCAATATCATAGGCTCCACCCACAATCACCACTGGAACTTGAATCTTTTCCATGCCCTTTTCTCCAAACAGATTGCTTAGGGGAGATAAGGCAAACACTAAGCCAATGCGCTCATCGGCCAGGCTACCATCGAGCAGCCGTTGCAGCACCTGGGGAGAAGCTTGTAGCTCCAGCAATCGACATTGAATCAGCAGGGCAATATTGACATTGTCAGGCACAATATCGGCGTCTAAATCACACTGGTGCTCCAGGAGGCCCACATCAACGGTGGCCCCAGCTGCTGCTAATACGGTGTACCCCCCAAACGAATACCCGGCCAGACCGACGCGATCCAGATGTAACCGTCCCTGAAAATCAGTGTTGTTTTTCTCTTCTAGGGTGTCAAGGAGAAACCGAATGTCCAGAGGGCGATTGATAAACTCCATCACATCAAAAGATTCACGGTTTAGTCCTAGGGCCAAATCATCTTGATAAGCTTTGTTACTGCCAATGTGTTCTGGTACAGCGACTACAAAGCCATTGGCGGCTAAGCTGCGAGCCGCAGCAACCGCATCTGGAGTGGTGCGGGTCTCGCCATAGCCATGGGACAACACCATCACGGGTATTGGTCCGGGAACGGCATTAAGGTCAGCGGGGAGATAGAGGTCGGTGGGGTAGGTGCGGTTGCGATCGCGATCCGTCAACATCAGCGATTGCGTCACCACATCAAACCGAGGCACATCTGCCAACATCGGTAGCGCCTGGTAGTCTAACGTCGGCTCGGTGGCAGCAGTGGCAACAGACTGTTGGATAGTCGCCTGAACTAAACGGTCAGTAGTCTCAATATTGGTTCTAATGGCATCAGATAAGGCCAAAATTTGTGGCAAATCTAGCCTAATACCATTCGTGGGATAAAACCGCAGAATATTAATCAGTGATAGACCTGCCGGATCCGCTGCTGCCAGCACCATCGCCGCTCGCATGGCCTGGTGACCATTCTGACGTCCCTCGGTTTGAATCAACTGTCCAGTGGTCGCTAAAACGATTTCTCCGATGGGAGAATACAGCCATTGCGACAGCACAAACGGATCGCCTATTTGCTCAGGGATACCGTCTCCTAAAGCTAAGAAAGGGGTATTCAAGATGCGCTGAAGTTCTTGGCGATTCTCTGGTGAAATCTGATTCAGATACGGTGCGAGTTCATCCTCTATGGTGCCGTCTGTGGCAAATGTTTCGAGGGACGAGACCGAAATCTGTCGCCCCAAAACACCATAGTCAAAGTAAAGTTTGTCTGCTGAGCGAACAGGCAAGGCGACCATCATGCCAGAAAGCACACCTAACGCCGTGGCTTTCACTAACCGTCGGATCACCTTGGGAGAACCTGTTCTAAAATGCATGGTCATTTCCTGGGTTTATTTGGATAACTGATGCCGTCAATTTGGATTTTATAATTTTTCACTTCAAAGCGGTCTCCTTTTTCTGCGTGGCCGCAGACGCTGTCTTGCTGGCAAATACCCATCGCAGCATAGGGGGAGCCACAAATGTGGTTCCAATCACCATCAGCACAATGGCAACATTGAGCGAGCCTGTTAATGTCCCTGTGGCAGCCCCCAGACCTACAAACACCAGACCCACTTCTCCCCGTGGCACCATACCAGTACCAATGGCCAACCGATTCACCTTCTCTTTAGAAAAGACAAAATATCCAGCGGCTAGTTTGCCCAGAATGGCAATCACAATCAGGAATGCTGCTATCACCAAACCAGTTCGACTTTCAGGATTCGCCAAGTTCAAAACACTCAGGTCAGTCTTGACCCCAATTGAGACAAAGAATGCTGTTGCAAACAAAGCAACCAAAGGTTCGCAGGCTTTTTCCAGGGCCTTCGTTGCTTTTGTATCACCAAGGATAATACCAGCTGCAAAACAGCCAAGAATTTCTTCCAAGCCGATCATATTCGCAATCGTACCCATCAACGATAAAAAGATAATGGCACCAATCAACACGCTGTAAGGGTTACTAAATCTGCCCAGAAAGTTGATATAGCGAGGCCCAAAAAACTTATTCAGGACAATGGCGGCCACCACAAAAAGTGTAGCACTGACAATTGTGCCAATAACGCTAGAGATTTCTACTGTTCCATGCTCAGCAATACCAATGGCCACCGCTAAAATTGCAATGCCCAGAATATCGTCTAAGACAGCAGCGCCTAAGATAATTTGTCCTTCTTTGGTGTTCAATACCCCCATGTCTTGCATGATGCGAGAGGTGATACCGATGCTTGTGGCCGTTAGCGCGGCGGCGGCGAATATGGATGCGATCGCAGATAGATGAAAGATCGACGTCAACCCCACAAACCCAGCGACAAACGGAATAACCACCCCTGCCACAGCCACCGAAGCCGCCTGGGGACCAACCTTGATCAGTTCCTTGAGATCAGCTTCCAGACCAATCTTAAACAACAAAACTCCCACACCCATGGCTGCATAATCATTGAGCACAATTTTAATCGGGCCTGAAAAAATTTCTTGAATTGTCGCAGCATCCCCACCCGCAATCAGTTGAACACTAGCTACTGCCCAGTCAGCGACTTCACCACCACCCTCCGGCATCAGTAAATGCAATCCTGAAACACCTAATATAAGACCGACAACAAGTTCCCCTAACACCGCAGGCAGGCTAAAACGAGTAGCGATTTCACCCAACACCTGAGCAGATACAAAGACGATAATAGTAACTAAAGAAATTGCCGCAGCCAAAATTTTGCCATAGGACTCCCCTTCAGCGCCACTGGTCGAGGCTAATAGCGGAGTCAAGAATGGGAGTGAAGCACTCGCAAAAACAGAAAGTGAAGAAATCATCATAGGTTCAAAAGAAGACTTAACGATTGAATCAATCCAAAATCAAACAGCTAGTGGGCATAAAAAGATTGGTGTAAAACTTACAGGCAACATCCATTGACGAAGCCAAAATCTTCTCCCCTCCTGGGAGGGGCAACGGGGTGGGTTGGCCATTAGCGCTAGTGATCGAAACCCACCCCGCCCAAAGGGCACCTCTCCCGAGAGGAAAACCCACCCCTTCCCCTCCCAGGAGGGGATTAAAGCGCCTGTTCCTTAGAACGATTGGGAGTCAACTGCAAATACAGTCCCGGCACAACCAGCAGCGCAATCAGCGTCGCCGACATCAGCCCAAAAATAATCGCCATACACAACGGGAACCACTGGGCATCGCTCAACGCCAACGGAATCAGACCAATAATCGTCGTAATCGATGTGGTCAAAATCGGTCGCAGCCGATCGCTAGCCCCCGCTGCTGCCGCATGACGCACGTCTAGTCCTTCCTTCCGGCGCTCATTCATGGTCTCCACCATGACAATGGCGTCATTGACTACGATGCCAACCAGAGCAATAACACCAATCATGGCAGGAAAAGAGAACGAGAGTTTCAGTAGGAAAAAGCCAAACAAGGTACCAATTAGCGCGAAGGGAATGGTGAGAATAATAATTAGCGGCTGGGTATAGGAACCAAACTGTAAGACCAGGACCGCAAACACCAGAAAGATCGCCACCACCAGCATCTGCCCTGCAGAACCAAAGGTTTCACTGCTGGTATCCGCATCTCCACCAAAACGATAGGTATATCCATTGGGCCAGCGATCAGAATTCTCCTTATCATTTGGGTCATACTGCATTGCTTCCAGCTTCGGCGTTAGCTCAGCCAAGATTTCCGTATCATAAAAATCTTGCCCAGGAATCACCTTCGCCAATACCGTGACACTGCGCTGAGTGTTGCGGTGAGTAATCGCTAAGGGAACGGCCCCCGGTACTTCTTCCAGTAGCGCATCGGGGGAAATAGTATCCCCCTCAGAATTGATAAATCGCAACGTGGCAAATTCATCTAAGCGAGAAGGCCCGCCGATACGCCCTTGCTGCGATGGCCAACGCGTACTCAAGCGAATCTCAAGATCTTCTTCGCCACTACCAATGGCAAAGTCTCCCACCTCGTTATCAATCATCATGTAGCGCCCCTGGGACCCCACTTCATCCTGGCTGATGCCATAGAAATTCAGGGCCTCTCGCTTGGGCACTAACTTATAATCTTCCCGCAGATTACCTAGATCATCCCTGACATCCATCGTGCCTGGAACTTCTCGCAATGCCTGTTGTACCTGACCTGAGATCTCTCTCAGGGTTTGCAGGTCATCACCAAAAATCTCGATTTGAATCGGATCATCACCGCCACCAGCTATGGGGAAGGCTGTACTTAAAACGGCCCCTGGATAATTGCGGATAATGGTTTGTTCTAACTCTTGTTTGAGTTCGCGTATGTATACATACGAATCCTGATCTCGCTCCTTGCGGTCTACAAACACCGCCGATAGCCCCACAAAGTAGTCGGCATTGCCCGGCTTGATTTCACTGGAAGCAACCAGATTGCTACGCTGTCCCACCAGCTTCACCACACTCTTAAAGACCTTTTCACCATTGGGGTCACTATAGTTACGCACCACTTCTCCCATGCGGTCGGCCACCTCCTGGGATGTCGTCAATGTAGCCGCTGGGGGGAGTTCCACATTTAGGCTTAGTTTGTTGTCATCGCTAACGGCAAACAGCGAACTGGGTAGCTGGCTAAACAGAATCACGGTACAAACAAACAGTGCAATGGTCCCTGCTGTCCACAGACGAGCTACACGACGATTGGGCACCGTCATGCGTAAACTCCAGTGGGAAAACTTCTCAGAGGCAACTTCTGTCAGACGATCCACATAGGTTTTAGACTCGCCCCCACCTTGCTTACCCAAAAGCAATTTAGATAGGGGTACCACCACCAGTAAAGCCAGTACATAGCTCATCACTAGACAGGTAATGGCACTGATGGGAATCAGACGAATATACTTGCCCAGGGTGCCAGAGATTGCCATCAGCGGGGCCATGGCTAAAATAGTTGTTAGCTGTCCAGTAAATGCAGGTGAGGCATAGGTTTGTACCGTTTTAATGGCGGCCTGGGGCCAGCTCAAACCCTGAACAAAGATGCCATCGTGCAATCCCTCTAGCATGAGGATAAACACATCCACCAACAGTCCTAGGGCCAGGATCATGCCCACCGTAACCATGTTGTTGAGGGTATAGCCCAGCATCCATAGGATAAATAAAACTCCGGCAAAGGTCATGGGAATCGCCAAACCGGCAATCAAGGCTTCTCGCCAGGTAAGGGCCACAAATAAGACTGCAAAAACCAGCAGTGATGCCTGCAGCACATTGCTGCCCAGAGATGCCAATTCGTCCCAAATTGTATGGGCATCGTTGGTAATCACCCGATAGTCCATGCCGTGGAGCCAGATATTCGGATCCTGTTTGACTAGCTCCATTTCGGCTAGGACATCTTCAATTACCTGAATGGTGTCACTGCCGGCGACTTTAACCACCTCTAAATTGATGGTGGGACTAAACTCACTCCCTTCCCAGCTTAAAAAGGCTCGCTGAGTTTCCCGTTCCAGCCCTTGATAAACCTCTGCCACCTCCGATAATCGGACAATTCGACTGTCATCTAATCGGGTTACCGGGAGATTTTTTAGATCCTCTAATGTCCGAAAACGACCATAGAGACGTACCTGAGCCCCAATCTCGTCGTCGCGCACCAAATCCCAAGATCGGTCGATGTTACCTTCCTGGATGGCATCGTAGACCTGAGTGGCCGCAATTCCCAGGGTAGTTAAACGACTGGGAATCATCTGGACGTGAATTACCTCGTCGCGCTGACCGCCCAGGTTGACTTCTCGTACGTTTTTGACCGATTCCAAACGCTCCTGTAAGTCTTCTGAAACCTGACTCAATAAACCAGTATCCAGCCCCTCTCCGCTTAGGGCCAGGGTAAGCACTGGCGTATCCTGCTGAGAAAGCTGTTCAAAATTTGGCTTCTCTCGCCCAGTGGATTCTTCCGGTAGCTCTGATTCGGCGTCATCCACTTTGCCCCGCAGTTCTTGGATGGATTCAGCAACGGGGGCTTCTGCCTTAAAGGCGACATTGATAATCGAAAACGAATTAAAGGTGGCGCTGGTAAAATCATCCAGACCTTGAAGGTTCTTAATCTCTTCTTCTAACTTATCCGTAACCTGGTTTTCAATGGTTTCTGCATCGGTGCCACCCCAGGTTGTTGTGATCATGGCCCGAGCAATTTTAATTTCAGGATCTCCCTCCTTGATCATGGAGAAATACCCCATCAGGCCCCCCATCAGCAGCATAAAGCAAAGGAGAATGGCAAAGATTTGACGGGTAAAAAAGAACTCCATCCATCCAGGCACTGCTTTTCTGGGGCTATCGGCACCTGGTTTAACGTCGGCCACGCTACCTGACGCGACGCTCGATTGTGACAACTCTTGAGGATTCACTGGACATCCTCCTGATTAATAATTTCAACAGGAGTGCCATCCACTAAACGGTTCTGACCATCAACGACCACCAGCTCCCCAGGTTCCACTCCAGCTAAGATCTCTATGCCAGCCAGACCCTCCACCCCTGGCGTCACCTGCCGTTGTTGCACAGTGCCGTCAGTTTGGTTAACAACAAATGCAAAGAAGTCTTGCCCCCTAGCCAGAACCGAGCCTAGGGGGAGAATGGTGGCCTCTTTTTTGGCCTTTGTTTCGATCCACACATAGGCCCGAGCACCCACCTTCAGATTACGCACCTGTTGAAAATCTCGAATCACGATTTTGGTACCCCGACTCCCCGGTGTCTGGGATGGGCTAATGGCAAAGACGCGACCTTCACTACCCCGCTGTTTGGCAATGTCCAGCAGATTCTGTTGGCTGGCTCCGCTGGCTTGGGCTGCACTCACAGCTTCTTCTAGCACCACATAGGCCTTTTGGCCAGAGCGCACCGTATTGGCATCATCGGCTTGAATTTCTAACTCCACTTCATAGGTGGATGGATCGACAACAACAATGGGAGCTGTTTCAATCAGGTCTTGAGACGTGTTCACATTCAGATACTGGGAACTCCAGTACTCGCCTTCTTGAATATTGATGTAGGCGATCACCCCGTCAATGGGAGAGATTAGCTGAGTATCTTCCAAATCCACTGCCGTGCGAGTACGACGGGCTTGGGCCGATTGAATAGAAGACTCGGCTACACGTACATTATCTTCAGCAGAGGTGATTGTTTGTTGAGCAATTTTGAAAGCTGCTTGGGCCTGATCGACACGATTCCGATAAACATCCCGTGAGCTGGCTGATACAGCCCCTTGTTCGAATAATGATTGGTACCGCTGGTATTCGGTCTGGGCTAGGGCCAAGTCAGATTCAGCCTTAGCCAGTTCGGCCTTGGCTTGAAGGACTGAGGCCTGCGACTGATCGCGCTCGTTAATGGCTACCTGGATATCAGCCTCTGATGTCACCATACTAGACGTCTGTCGGCGATCATCTACCGTGGCTAGCAGCTGACCACGGCTAACAAAGTCTCCTTCTTTGAGGGCAACGCCGTTATCTTTTGCCACATAGGTAATGTCGCCATCGGCATAGAAGTTCAAAACCCGTAGCTGAACTGGCAGCGAAATCCCTTCATCAAAGACCCAAGCTTGGGCAAGGCCTTTTTGTGCACGGGTGACGCGCACCGGCAAACGGGTTGGTGTAGTTTCAACGGTTTCACTGGGCGACGGTTGTTGCAATCCGTGATAAATTTTCCAGCCGGTAAAGCCAGCTAACATCAACATGACCAAGGTAATCACTGGCCATAGGGGCTTTTTTACTGTCCATGGGGAAGGTTTTGCCGGTGCAGTGTTTTCCGGCTGTTCTACTTCAGGGGATTGAACGGCTTGCACGAGTCCCAGAGTCTGGGAATATGAATTAGACTTAGAGTTTTCATCATTCATGGAACGGGTGTGATGTCAACGGCAAGGGCAGATGATGGGGCGTCATCTGTTTAGCTGGTTTCACCATAGTTAGCTGGGCGTCTCTAAAACGTCTCAGGGCGTCTATAGAGCGTCTAACCCCTGTTATTCAGGTATTTCAGAAAAATAGCCAGATCAATTACTTTCTTACAGTCGTGCTGTTAGCGATGCCTGGAGTCGTACATTTACATGAGAATTCACACATGATTCGGCAGAGTCAAGGCAGTAACATTAGAATTTTCGAGTTGTGATGTCCTCAAATCATCATGACTGGGGCCTGCTCTTAGCGCTTGACGTCATTAAATTTTCCATATAGCCCTACAGTGCCACTCTCCACATATCTTTTATGACTAACAGTTCTAATCCAAATGAAAGAGCTCAGATTTTCCATGGCTTGAGGCTACTCATGCTGTGTAATGTTGCAGCAGTACTGCTAATCCTTGGCCTTACCCTTGGTCTTACCACCCTCGGTAGAATACTCGACGCTTTGATCCTGATTCACTGGGCCGGCGGCATTTTTCTCTTTGGCTACACGTTTTTTCTAGTTTGGCAATTGCTATATGCATTACCTCTTATTTTGCGATTCAAACGCCGCCGTCAATTTGGCATGATGAAAGGCATTATCATCGGTGCGGCTATCACAGCTTTAGTCAATGGAGTTTGTTATATAGTACTTTTGGCTTTAACCAGTGGATATGACTAAATGGCCTTGCCATTTGTGGAGAGTAAGGAAATACCAACAAGAGGACCAGTTGGCAACAACTGAGATTGTGATATCGATTGAAGCGGAGCATGTAACCGTTGAAGGCGGCTCACCAGTTAGCGGACCAGGGTGCCGATGCCGGTGCTAGACCCTGCACCTTGAGGTTTTGATTGCATAATGCGGCTGCGATCGCTAATCCAGCTGGCCCTGAACCAATCACTAATACATCCTGCATTATGTGTTTTCTCCGATATCATCTGGCTCTTGAAACAATGACTGAACCAGGAAAATTAATGGAAACCCAACCACCAACGTCACTGTCCAACCTAGGGGATGAAGCCACGCTCCCCCCATTGCTAGCAGTAAAATAGTGGGCTCTGCATAGCTTCCCTGACGAATTTTCCGAATTGTTTGATCCGACAATTTGGGATCGACCAACCGCCGATTTTGAGTGGCGTAAATCCAGGTAGCCGTGCTAAAGATACCGACACCCCCAGCCGCCAGGCTGTAGAAAACTTGAACAGCAAAAACATCGTCATAAAACGTCAGCAGGTCATTCGCATAGGGCAAGAAAACAACAAATAGTAGGGATAACAGAACCAGCGACATATGGATTGGATCTGTCTTTTGATAATGCTTAAACTGATGGAGATGGGACGTCCAATAGAATGCGATCACTAGGAACGTTAAAATATAAGCCCCGAATGATGGCAGCTGTGCCTGCAGAAACCCGGTAACTTCCTGGGATGTCATTTCGCTGACAGGGGGTGGATCAAACGTAAGTGCCATCAGGGTCATGGCCACTGCAAAAATGAGATCGCTCAAGCGAGCTAAACGTTGAAGTTCCATTAAACGTGTTCCTTAGGGATTGTTATGATGATTGCGATCACAGCGAATAAAGCCCCGGAATATCCCAAGCTTCCTTGAAGCGTTGATCCACCATTCTCCAAACCACAACAGCATCGGTTTCGAGAGAGTTCCCATCGAGGGTCATACTCGGGCAGGCATAGGCCACGACAAATTCGTTACCGATGGTATTCGCCTGCTGAATCCGCACACTAAAGGTTTTGTTAGTCAGCTCACCTAGTTTTCTAAAAAACGCTTGCAAGCCTTCAAGACCTTGATAGTCACCGTGGATCTGTGGCAACTGAGAATTGACGTAGTGCCAGACAAAATCATCAGCAAAAAACTCTTTCATTTCGTCTAATCGATCTGGCAATAGGGCAGGTAATTCTTTAACAAGGGTCATATTGGCTTGTGCATTGCTCATGGTTCTTTGTCCCATTGGGACGGTTTTACCTTAATTTAGTCGGCGTCTCCAAACCGTCTCTAGGTCGTCCAATCCTTGTCTCAACAGTGGGAAAGAACTCATAGAATTGCTCCATCAGGTCAATGCGCTCTTGAGGTGTTTGAATTCCCCGCTTTGTCCAACAGCATCCACACCAACGGGAAGGCAATGCCCTCATACACCACACGCTGCGGGGGGTGTAGCGCTCCCAATGTTGGCTCCTGATAGGTTCTTGTGTACCCTAAGGCTACTTTAAAGACGGGAAGACCCATGGGGCAGCGCCTGGCGCATCGCTATCGGATTGACAAACTCTTAGGTCAGGGAGGCTTTGGTCGGGTCTTTCTGGCTCACGACGAACAGCTTCCCGGTCAGCCTATCTGTGTGGTCAAACAGCTTAATCTAGACAGTGGCCATGCCTCTGAAACCGCCAGGCGTCTGTTTGATCTAGAAGCTAAAACGCTATATCGGCTGGGGGAACATCCACAAATCCCTCGGCTGCTGGCCCATTTTGAAGACCAGGGCGAGCTGTATTTGGTGCAGGAATATGTTGCCGGTCATTCTTTAGCGCAAGAGCTTGCTGCTGGACCGATGTCCCTAGACCAGGTAGTACAAGGGTTAGAGGACCTGCTGACGGTGCTGACTACCGTCCACGCTCAGCAGGTGATCCACCGAGATATTAAACCCAGTAATATTTTGCGACGGCAGGGGTCAGGGCAGCTGGTGCTGATTGACTTTGGTGCGGTCAAGGCACTGCAGGTATCGCCCCAGCCGGACTTGACGGTAGCCATTGGCTCTTTGGGATATATGGCTCCAGAGCAGCAGGCATCTAGACCTTGCTTTGGCAGTGATTTATATAGTCTAGGGATGGTGGCCCTACATGCCCTATCGGGACGTCATCCCATGAGTTTTGAGACGCCGGCTACCTGTGAGCGGGTAGGGGTATCGCTACCCCAGGAGCTGGCTAAATTTATTGACCGACTGGTGTGTCTAGACCATCGGCAGCGCTACAGTACGGCGGCTGAGGCCCTACAGGCGTTTGAGCTGCTAGCGCACCGGACCGGCACGGACAAAGAACCGGCCAGCCAGCCGGACCGCACACGTTTACCCCCTCCTGCGGCTGCCCCAGTTCTGTATTCTCAGCAAACCTATCGCAATCGTCAGGCATTGCTGAATAAGGTGCGGCGCTTTTGGATTGAAGGGGTGCTAGAGCGCTCGCTCCACGGTCAGGTATTGCTAACCCTGGGGTTAGAAGACCGACCCGATGCGATCGCACTGCCCTGGCAGATTGCCTACACCTCACCGGGACAGTCGGCCCAGCCGCTACCGGCAGGCACCCAGGCCAGTCATGTGTTTGAGGCCATGGGTGAGGGCCGTAGCCTGTTAATTTTGGGAGAGCCGGGGGCGGGGAAAACAACAACACTGCTGAGTCTGGCCCGTAGGCTGCTCGATCGGCCAGGCGATCGCCTGCCGGTGGTGTTTAATCTGTCGTCCTGGTGCAACGAACCGATTGAACAGTGGCTGGTCAAGGAACTCAATAGTAAATATCAGGTGCCTAGAAAAATTGGTCACCGCTGGGTAGACGAGCAACAGCTGCTGTTACTGCTCGATGGTCTAGACGAGGTAGCCCAGGAGCGTCGAGCGGCCTGTATTAGCGCCTTGAATCAGTTTTATCAAGACTATGGTCCCGAGATAGTGGTGTGCAGCCGCATTCGCGACTATGAGCAACTGCCGCAAAAGCTACAGCTACAGGCAGCACTGTATCTGCGCCCTCTTAGCGATCACCAGATTTTGGCCTATCTAAATCAACCCGACCGGGGACTCACGGGACTAAAGTCTCTTTTGGAAAAAGACGCGACGGTACAAGATGCCAACATGTCTCTGATTGAGCTGGCGCGGTCGCCGCTGATCTTAAATATTATGGTGCTCACCTACCAGGGAGCCATGCCAGAACAGATTTTGCCCCAGGGCCGTGCCAACTATCAACAACATTTGTTTGATGCCTATATTCAACGCATGCTAGAGCATCGCCCGGATAGTGTCTACAGCGCATCACAGATTAAACGCTGGCTTAAATCTTTGGCCCAGCGACTGGTCGATACATCTGAGACCGTATTTTTAATTGAGCGCATGCAGCCGGACTGGCTCTCGCTCTCTCAGCAGCGGCTCTATGTGGTGGGTTTATGGTGCAGCTTTTTTGCGATCGCGCTACTGCTGGGCTCCCAGGTGCTGGCCTTTGATCGGCTGCTATTGGCGGTACTTCTGGGCGGTGCGATCTGCAGTCGTATTTTTGGCGTCAGTCGGATCACCCCGACCGAAACCCTGCGCTGGTCTTGGCGTAAGGCGCGCAACAGCCTGTTGCTAGGGCTGGCGGTGGGACCGCCTATTGGCTGGTGTCTTAAGGTGGGCTTTGGGTTTATATTTGGCGATCGCAGCTGTTTACTTGACGGTAGCTGCCTGACCAACCACAGTCTGATTGGGCTATCCTTTGGCGCAACCCTGGGGCTGACATTTGGGCTAATTCGGGGGTTGAGTGGCAAACAAATTGGCACCACCAGCCAGCCCAATGTCGGTATTTGGCAGTCGGCCCGCAACTCGACTTTGTTTGCTCTGGTTGCCATGGTGACTCTGTACGTCCCTGGATTCTTACTCGGTAATACTAAGGCATCATTTTGGGCCGCGACAGGACTAGCCTTTGGGTTTGCTGCAGGCGGTGGCGAAGCTCTGATTAAACACGGTCTGTTACGGCTGATTCTGACGGCTAGCGGTGTCACTCCCTGGAACTATAGTAAATTTTTGGACTATGCCACCACTAGCATCTTTTTACAGAAAGTGGGTGGGGGATATTTGTTTGTTCATCGATTGTTGTTAGAACATTTCTCATCTTTACAAACAGAACAAACAGAAGACACGGCCAAGCCGATTATTTAAATCAGTCACCAACAATTTCTAGCCAGTGCGACTTGCGGCTGAAGAGGATACGCCCTCAAAACTGCTGACGGAGTTTGGATCAGATTTTTAGCCAACAGCAACAGCCAATATGTTGCTGATTATTTGCAACGAACAGTGTATTCTGATACAGAAACCGTATAATTCAAACTATTTTATGTACTCCACCTTATTTCTAATGATAGGAGCATTGCTGCTTGTCGTAGTTGTTGCAGCAGTGGTGACGTCTAAGTTTAGCTAACAGCAATAGTGGCCCTCGGTATTATTTTGACCGCGGGCCGTAAGCGTTGGTTCTCTATCAGCTCAATTGACGGTAAATCGGTAAACAACCGAATTCTCAGTTTCATTTACGACCATTAGCAACAGCTTTTGCCCGTTTCCTAGCTGCGCCACCTGTCCAACGGGTTTTGACACAATATCAGTAGGCCAGCTAGGTTTATGAATCGCTAATACTCCCTGCTGTGACTGTTCTAGTAGGCGATAGCAGCGCTGACGAAATGCCTCATTGTCTAAGGTGTAGTCTTCTAGGGTACATACCCGGTCTAGGGTGAGCTTTACCGCATGGGTGGTGAGATAGGTTATGTCATCGCCGTAGCCCAGCATGACTAATCTATCGGTGTCATACTCTAAAGCCTGAGCGATTTGGTTAGCAAATGCCAGGGTTTCCGGTGAGAGCCGAGGGACCGCTTCTATCAAAGAGGCTGGGCTTTCTCGCTTGACCATACGGGTGTCCGACAGCAACAGATTTAAGACCGGGCGAAATCCATGGAGAATATAGGAAAATGGCAGCATAACGATGAGTGCTACCACCGTAACCAGCCTGCGTTTGGGCTGAGGTATTTGCTCTAGCCCCAGCACCATAAAGGGCAGCAGCAGCATCCCGATGGGAATCGCGTAGCGGGGCTGTAGATTCATGGTCCCTTCTACTGACTTATAAGAAAGGATCAAAAATAAGCCTAAAAAAGGAACCAGCCAAATCAGCTGGCGGCGGCGCTGACGTAGGGCAACGACTACGCCCCAAAGGCTCAAACCCAAAACTGGAAACGATAGCCCAAATCCCAGCACCCCTGGGAAGAAGATGGCTCGGACAAATCGCTTGAGTAAGGAAATGCCGCCGCGACCTGAAAGGGTGGCGGCAGTGTCATGGGTTTGATAGTTAAAGCTGTAGAGCGGGTCACCATGGGTGACCAGACAGCCAATCATCCACAGGGTGGGCACCACCATGGCCACGGACCCAAAGACCAGGAGCCGCTTGGGATAGCGCCATAGCACGGCGGCCATAAAGGGAATTAGCACCCAGCCTTCATAGCGAATACCGGCCCCCAGGCTGATAAAAGCACCCGCTAAGGCCGCCTGCCACAGGGTACCGTTTTTGGCCCGGGCGTAGGACAGCAGCGGCAGTGAGGCGGCCAGCAGGAGGGCAAAGGGGGTATCTGATAGCGCCATCAGACTGTTGCGAAACGCCAGCGGGTAGACCATAAAGGCGGTAGCTACAATCACTCCGGCGGCGGCTCCGCTGTTTTGACCAAACTCCCGATAGCTAAACCAGTACAGAGGAACAGCCGTGAGCACGGCAAACAGAATACTGAGCACTGTGGGGGTGTAGTAGTACTCTGGAATGATTTTGAACGTGGCTCCTAGCACGTAGGTGTGTAAGGGCAGCCATACGGCACTTTCTAGCCCCGTATTGGGCGACTGTAGCCACTCCCAGGCAATGACGATGCGCGACATGGCATCTGGTTCGGTGGTGTGGGCCAAGGGGAGAGCACACAGCCGCAGCACCAGACCCAGCGCCATGATACCGGCCAACAGCTGCCAGTGGTTAACAGTTTTTTGTAGCGGAGCCGCTGACGCTGGAGATTTTGTCACCATGGGACCTGTGTTTAGTAGAAAGAGTTGGGCTGCTGGAGATTTTTGAGATCGCTAGGACCGTAGCCTCGGCTATATGGCGATCTCATAGCGCCATTCTGAGGGGCCGCACCAGACTCGCTAAAGGCCATCTGTCTTAGGTCGTGTTGTTTTGGCATGGCCGCTGGTGGATTTGTTGCCCAGACCTAGACCCAGCGCAAATAGTCCGCCCACGACGCTCAGACTGCCATACATGATGATGCGCATCATCAGGGTATAGCCGATGGCGCTGTCTCCCTGGATTCCGTATAGGCCCAGGGCAAATCGGATGGCGGCCTCAAACGCCCCTAAATGCCCCGGCGTAGAGGGAATAACCACCGCCAGGGCTTCCATACTCTGGATAAAGAGCGCGCCGATAAATCCAGGAGTGGTCAGATCAAACGCCTTCAAGACGACCCAAAAGGAAATTCCTGAAAGCAGCCAGACGGCTAGGGTATCTAAGAGGGCCAAACCTAATGCCCTTGGAGATTTTAGAACGGCAAAGCCCTGGAGCAAATGACGGACAGTAGGGATGACCGTTACCACTCGCTGTTGCAGACCCAGACGGATTAGACTCCATTTGACCCAGCGCTCAATCCGTTGGGGGGCATTGGCGGCGAGCCAAAAACTGGCATAGATTATGACTATGCCCAGGGCTAGGGCTGCGATCGCAAGATTATTGACTTTGAGCTGAGGCAGCCACAGCAGCGGACCCAGCAGAAATAGTAGAGCCACTGCCGCATCCAACAGTCTGGCGCTGACAATACTGCCGAGAGCGACTACTGCCGGCACTCCCGCCCGCCGACTGAGTACCCCCACTCTGACTAGCTCCCCCGCATTGGCCGGCAGCACACAGTTACCCGCAAAACCAATAAAGACAGCCGCTACTCGGATACCAAATGAAACCTGCAACCCCGGCAGCAGCAGTCCCCACCGATGGGCCCGCACCACAAATGCCGATAAAAAGGTAACCGTTGCCAACACAATCCAGCCTAGGTGAATCTGCTGCAGCGTCTGCCATAGATGCGTCCAGCTCACATCTCGCCAGGCCCACAGCATCAAGACAACAGCTAGAAAAAGACCAACAAAACCAACCCAACGTTTAGATAACATGCGTTAACCCATTTCAATAATTGGCATACCAAATTTGGGATTCTTGCTTTGTTTTCCGTTTTGTTGGCCTTTGGCCTGGGCGTGGACTCCCATGGGCACAACATTAAACTGATGCTTCATCAGGGTGAGGGCCCGTCGTAGAATCTGTTGTTTTTTACCGGCGGGTAGCTTCATGGCTGGGAAAAAGCCCAGCTCTGGCACGTCTTGCAGGTCGAGAAAGTCTAAAGGATGGAGCAACAGTGAAGGCTCTGTCCGAGTCAGCCGACACAGCAGTAGGGCGATGCGAAAGTACAATAGAGCCACCGGGGGTGAAAAGCAGGCCAGATAAAGAATATAGCTAAAGTGAATCGGCACCTTAAACAAGGGCATTGTAGTCACTGGAATCTCCACCAGCCGTCGGTCAGACAGCAGCCACTGATAGCGCTTTAGGGGCTGAAATCCGTCTTTTACACCGCCAAACAAAGCCTTGCGCTGTTCTCTTTCTTCGGGAGTCAGCTTGGTGGTCATAAAGTAATAGGCTCGTGCTAACGGTCCTAAAAAGGTGGGAAATGTAGAGGCGTCGTACTGGTACCCCCGATGGGCCAAAATGTTGAGCACAGATTTGGAAAGACTAAAGCCAGGACCGCGAAACCCTTTAGGCCGCTGGCCGGTAGCTTTTTCTAGATGGTCTTCGGCCATGGCCAGTTCGTTTTCAATCTGTTCGGGGCTGTAGAGATGCAGCCATGACTCATGGTGAAATGAATGGTTGCCAATCTCATGACCGGCAAGAGAAATGGATCGTAAAGCGTTTTGGTTCTTGGCGAGAGCCGCATCCTGACCCACAATAAACACGGTGATTTTGAGGTCAAGATCGGCTAAAAATGACAAAAATCGAGGCACTACCGTATCTAAATAGGAGGGAAAATCTTCCCAGCCCGGATCGCCATGAATTTTCATATAGGACCACTGGTTGTCTAGATCTAGGGAGAGACTTGCCAGAGGTTTGGCTTTGTTGGAGTTCATAACAAATTTTATAAAGGCTGGTAGAAACAACTGAGGGCGACTCTTACTGACCTATCTGAGACAGCTGGGGTTGAGTATTCTTGCTAGCTTCAGCTAGCAAAGCGTCAATGTGCTGCTCTGCCAGCTGAATGGTGTCATTAACATTTAAGGTGCCGTTAACGATATGGGCCGAATTAAGAATATGCAACCCAGGCACCGAGGTATGAATCGGTGGGAGCTGGGTGGAATAGTTAAGGGTGGACAGCGCCATCACGTACTTTACTCGAGAGATTTGAAATGCCGATACCTGCTCGCGGGTAAAGTCGGGATACATAGCTTCTAGTCCTTTAAGAAACTCTTCTTTGATAAATTCATCGGAGAGATTTAGGGTGTCGTCCTCAGCGGGGACGTATTTGGGTAAATAGATTAGATGATGACCGTTAAGCTCGGCTGGATCCACTAGGGTCGTCATTTCAATTACTCCGGTAAAGGGAGCATCGTCGGTAATATTGGTGACGTAGTAGGAAGACAGCGGCCGCTTGAGCAGCAGCGAGGCACAGACAATCCCTTGATACTGAATGTTATATAGTCGTGCCAGTTCATCCTGACTGAGACCATGGCACAGCTTGGCGGCAATAGGCGCTGCTGTAGTAACAACAACTTGATCAAAATCTCGCACCACCTGCTGACCCTGAGGGGTCGAGGAGCGAACAATCTGCATCTGTCCGGCTGTCTGACTACGCCGAATCTGTTCTACTCGCACACCGGTTAAAATCTCAACGCCCTCTGCTTTTAGCCGATTGCCAAAGACGTCTAAAAGACGACGGTAGCCGCCCTTGAGATAGCCAAAACGTTCTTCTTTAAGACCGTTACGCCGGGCCGCGTAGAGCCGAGCGATGGTGGCCCAAATAAAGGCGGCTGAGGCAATGCAATAGTTGTCTCCCAGCTTGGCTCTAAGCAGCGGTTTCCAAAACTTATTGAGGGTACGTTTACCTGACCAGCGTCCTAGCCACTGGGTGACAGGAATTTGTTCAAGCCTGCGCCAGTTGTTGATGCGGGCACCGTAGAGAATCGTTATGGCCAGACGAATTTTGTCTAGCAGGCCCAGGGGCGGAAATTTTAGAAACTCAATGGCATTAGACACTGAATAGAGGCGACCGTCAGCGTATACGCCCGTTTTGGTGATCTCCCACTGCATATCCTGCTCTAGACCAAGCTCTTGCAGAATTCCTCGCATCCGCAGGTCCGATAGCAGCGTGACATGGTAGTGCCGGTCCCAGGCGATGTCGCCCAGCTGCCAGGCCGAGGCAAGACCGCCTAGCTCGGGAGCCGCTTCGTACAGGGTAACCTGCTGCCCTGCCTGGGCAAGCCGGTGGGCTAGGGTGAGGCCAAGCATGCCACCCCCGACAATGGCCCAGCGCTGGGAAGAGGAAACGGTCATGGTGATTTTTGAGGGATGGATTCTTTAGATGGCCGGTCTAGCTCAGTGACGGTCTGATGGAGTATGTGATAGGTGCGATCGCATTTATCACAGCTAACTACAGCGTCATCCGGCAGCTGGTCAAACCGCCCCAGAGGCTGGCCGCAGCGGCAGACCCCCCCCACAGACCGCGCCGGAGCGCCATATACCAGATGGAAGTCGGGGACAGACTTGGTTACCACTGACCCCATCCCCACCATGGCAAAGCGACCAATCTCTAGATCGTTTCCAATCACGCAGCGAGCACCGATGGTAGCCCCGGCTTTAACCAAGGTAGGCAGGGTGTGCTCATCGGGCGCCGATGGATAGGGGGCCAGCAGGTCCGGCGTTGTGGCCCGAGGAAAGCGATCGTTGGTAAAAATCGTACCGGCGCTCACCATCACACCGTCTTCAATGGTGACGGCGTTGCAAATGTAGACAAAGGCGTTAATTTTAACGCGGTGACCAATAACAACATCGTAGGCAATATAGGCTTTGCCACCAACAATGCACTGCTCTCCTAAACGGGTGCCGTGGCGGATATGGGCACTATCCCATACAGACGTGCCATCCCCTAGGGTGACGTTCTCTTCTACCATGGCGGTTGGGTGTATCCGTACGCTCATGGGAGACTCCTAAACAACGCCAGCGGCTAGCGGCTGACCATTGGTGCGGGCATAGAGGGCCAGGGTCTCGCTTAGGGTGCCGACACTGGTCCAGCGGCTGTGGTTCAAAGACGCGTAGGCAGCGTTGATCACTTCCACCGATGCGATCGCATCTTCTGCGGTAATTCTGGGGGCCTCCTCACCGCGAATCGCCCGAGAGATATTGGTAAGCTGATTTTTAAAGGAGGCCAGTTTGCTGTAGCCATTACCAAAGACAACCCAGTTTCGGCTAGACGACTGCCGATATTTAGACTCTTGCCAACCGATGGAGACAGTTCCATGGGAGCCATAAATACGCACAAAGTAGTCTAACTCTTTGTTAATGCTCCAGGAGAGATCAATATTACCCATCACCCCCTGGGCGCTCTTAACAAAGATGCGGGCGGTATCTTCAACAGACAGGCCCTGAATTCGTTTGCCTTCAACCGCTTGGACTTCGCTCAGCGAGCCCAAAAAGTAGCGCATAATATCCACCGAATGGGTGCCGTTGTCGATCAGCACACCGCCACCGCTCACAGCAGGATTAGCATTCCAGCGATTGCCCATGTCTACACGGGCAGTAAAAGCGTTCTCACACAGAACAATATCACCCAAAATGCCAGACTGTAGCAGGCTTTTGGCCTTGACCATATCGTCGACATAGCGAAACTTAGAGGCCATGGTCAGCAGCACATTGTTTTGCTGCGCGGCGGCATACATTTTTTGAGCGTTCTCTAAGTCGATGCTCAGAGGCTTCTCACACAGAACGTTAATGCCGCGATTTAGAAAGTAAAGAACAATCTCTGGATGGGTGATGGGCGGTGTGCAGACAATCACCGCATCAAGGTCCTGGGCCTCGGCCATGGCCGTGTAGGACGTATAGCTGGCACAGCCAGCGCTTTCAGCCATAGCCTGAGCTGCTTCAGGACGAATATCGGCCACACCTACCAGGGTGGCAATATCGACATGCTCAAAAGACTGTGCGTGGGTCTGGGCAATGGCTCCAGCCCCAATTAAACCAAATTTTACTGGCTGAGTCGTCATAGAAAATCTTAGGAAGGAACTTAGAAAAGCTGTTTTTGATTGCTCAGTTTGCGAGTCTCTTGGCGGGCCTGGGGTCAGACCCGCTGAGTGGTTACTTCAGCGCTGCGATCGCATCTTTGAGCGACTGGGCAATATAGTCCACATGCTCCTGGGTATAGCTTTCATTCCAGGGCAGCACCAGCACCCGCTCTAAACCGGCATAGGTACCTGGAAACTTAGCCGGGTCATAATCCACCGCTTCCGGTCGCGCCACGCTAAAGGGAAAACGAGAATTACCAAAGGTGCGCTGGTCGCGAAAAATCTCACAGCAGAACGCCGGTTTTTGAATATAGCGAGGAGCCGAGAAAATACCTCGGTTCTCCTTGAGCCACTTAGCCAGTCCCACTGCTCCATCCGAAATCACCGCCGCATCAACGCTGAGACAGTATTTCCAGTACACATGGGTATTATGCGCTTCATGGTGGGGTGGGGTAACTCCCGGTAGTCCCTGCAGCTGATCGGTAAGGCTATCAGCTAGCTGACGACGCTTTTCAACAACGCCCTGTAGCTTGGGAAGCTGAGCTGAGGCCACGGCTCCCTGCAGCTCGGTGAGTCGGTAGTTAGGCGCTAAAAAATAATGGTCAGGCTTAGGATCGCCATAACCCCAGGCCTTATTAATAAACAAATACATCCGTCGGGCTAGCTCATCGTCATTGGTAACAACAATGCCCCCTTCTCCTGTGGTGATATGTTTACCCTGCTGCATGCTGTAACAGCCGATATCACCAATAGTGCCAACAATCTGACTATGGTGGGTGGCTAAAAATGCCTGGGCCGTATCTTCAAGCACTGGGATATTGTGAGATTTAGCCAGAGCCATAATCTCAGTCATCTCACAGGGATTACCAAACAGATGGGTAACAATAATGGCCTTTGTGCGAGCGCTGATGCATTTTTCGATGGTTTCAGCCGTTACGTTCCAGGTGACCGGGTCAATATCGGCAAAGACAGGCACAGCGCTTTGATACAGGATGGGCGCAAGTGCCCCCATATCCGTCACAGAGGTAGTAATAATCTCATCGCCCGGCTCAGGGTCAATGGCGGCTATCGCCGTGTGGACAGCAGCTGACCCCGAAGAGCATGCATAGGCGTACTTCACACCAAACATATCGGCAAACTCTTTTTCTAGAGCTTTCACAAATGTGCCTTTGGTACTGGTCAGCGTTCCACTGTTGATCGCCTCTGTCAATAACTGAATCTCTTCTAGACCGAGGGTCCTGCCAGATGAATTCTGATCGGAGGGCAGCTGCATTTGAGCTGGCTTAGGGATCATTCCAACCATAGTGTTTAGGCTCCTGAATATATCTATTATTTGTTATGAGCTGACTCGAATCAGCAAGAGAGATACCAACGAATCGCCAACTTTAGGGCTAGTTTGAGCGGGTCGATTGATTGATTTGAGTTCCCAAAAAGAAGCTCTCCTCAAAATAGTGTTTCATTTGCATAGCCAACAGTCCCAAACTTAAAAACTGGAATGACAAAATCAGCGTTATCATGCCCAGAAAAAAGTCTTGAGGATATTGAACAAATGCTTTAGAAATCATGGCTTGAAGCTCAACCGCCTCACCGGCTGCAGCCAGGGCACTATAGGCTTCTAAACAATGCATGCCAATGTGAGCAAACACATAGGCTGCGCCCAAGGACAGCAGCAGTCCCGGCAATACAAAAAACATAACGGGTCGGAAGATAAATCCGTAGAAAATAACCGACCAGCTGTGGCGGAGAATTTTCATACTGGATTTACGCGGAGCCGGTCTTTCGGTCTGGCGCGGGCGGCTATGGTTGAGCCAGCAAAGATGCCCTGGAATTTCTACAATCGGCACTTTAAGCATGCGGGCTTTGTAGAGAATCTCAGGATTGACGTCCATTCCGGTTGACCGAAAGCTCAGTGACTTGATAAATGAAGCCTCATACGCTCTGACCATGCCGGTTAGGGTGGCCGTATCTCGTTTGGCTGCTAAGGATAAAAACCGATTGGCCCACACGCTTAGCATCAGTCGTGACCAAGGTACGTTAGAGACTCTTCCTCCAGACATATAGGGAGAAATAACTACTACCTTGGCCTGGGTGACCTGAATCTTTTGAAGTAATTTTTCAATGTGCTCAGGTGCATAGCTTAAATCCAAGTCCAGCGTGACAATATACTGTCCGCGGCACTGTTCAAAACCAGTTTTGAGCGCTTGACCCAGACCCTGATTGACCCGATGGTGAACAACATGAATACCAGGGTGATGCTGAGCAGCCAGTTCAGCAAGTGATCCCGTATTGTCACGACTACCATCGTTAACCAGTATGATTTCCCATGAGTACTGGGTTTCTATTGTTCGAAGATAGTCACATAGGATATTGAGATTATCTTCAAGAATAGCTGCTTCATTGTAAGCCGGTACCAGAACAGAGATAAGCGGTTTCTCTGAGGGACGATCAGAGAGTTTTTCATACTGATAGGGTTCGACAGATCGCTGAGCAGAACTCTGAGAGATTCGAACAGATGAACTCATCACTTCGCCAATGCAAGTCAACGGGGAACGTTCTTAAACAGGTTAAGGAACACTCTCCAGGGTGTCCTGGATGTCCTGTGGATCCGTGGGCTAATTGAAAAGCCTTTTGGCTGTCAAAAAGCGTCTGGTATTTTTCCTGCTTAGTAGCATGTCTCACTCAGCCCTCCGTAAGTTCCTTGAAATGAGATAAAAAAGAGCTGAAAAGGCTAAAAGTATCCCGAAACGAGCAATCCAACAGCTGTGTTAATTTTTGTTGATCGGCAATGAGACCGAAAGTTTGTTCACAAAGTAGAGTTCAATACTTTTCAAAGATTTTGAAAAGTCGTCCGACATGACTCATTCTAAAAACGGTTGTTATTGTAAGTGCCAGCCGTAGCTGTAGCGATCGCACAGTTTAGTCTGGCTCAATCACCAACAGCTGACCGTCGTCTGCATCTGTCAATACATAAAGATTACCGTCTGGTCCCTGCTGGATATCGCGTACCCGCTGGCCAATGGGGATGGTCTCAGTTTCAACGGCGTCTCCAGAGGGCTGGATTTGAATACGTCGAATTTCTCGATCGACTAGAGCGCCGGCAAACAAATTCCCCTGCCACTCGGGAAATGTATCCCCACCGTAGACAACAAGTCCTGATGGCGCAATGGATGGAGTCCAGACCACTTCTGGGTCTACCATGCCAGGCTGAGTCTGCTGCTGACTGACGGGACGATCGACGTGGTATTCCCGACTGTAGCTGACTAGGGGCCAGCCGTAGTTTTCTCCAGGTTCTAAGAGATTGAGTTCGTCGCCACCGCGAGCGCCGTGCTCTGTGGCCCACACCTGCTGGTCAATAGCGTCGTAGGCCAATCCTTGGATATTGCGATGACCGTAGGTCCATATTGCTGAGGCATCCCGCCCAGCAATGGCTGGGTTGTCAGTGGGGATTGAGCCGTCGTCGTTGAGACGGATGACTTTACCTAAAGTGCTGTCCATATTCTGGGCCTGCTGACGAATTAGGTCGCCGTCGAGCTCTAATGGCGGATTGCCACCATCGCCAATGGATACCAGTAGAGTTTCATCTGGCAGCCACAGCAGCCGCGAGCCAAAGTGCTGTGTACCAGGCTTTGGGGGCGATACCGAAAAGATAACTTCCCAGCCGCTCAGCGTCGCACCCTCTAGTTTGGCCCGGGCGACCTGAGTTTGATTGGCGTCTCGACTGCCAGCGGCATAGGTAACGTAAACCCAGCGATTTTCTGCAAACTTGGGATGGATGGCAATATCTAGCAGTCCTCCTTGGCCTTGGGCTAGGACCGGAGGTACACCGTCAATAGGGGTGAGCTGACCTGCTTGCCAATGGGTTAGACGACCGGGACGCTCGGTAATAAGCAAACTACCGTCGGGCAGCCAGGCCATACCCCAGGGATGCTCCAGTCCTGATGCGATCTCACGAACCTGGTACCCTTCCTCACCCTGCTCAGAAACGCTAGATAGCAGCGGCTGACAGGCCGTGGTCATTGTCAGTACAGCAATCCAAAGGCAACTAAGGCGACCGCTCATACCTATGCCCCATAGAGCTACTCGCCTATTAAACCGTGCCTATTCATAAATGTGCGGATTTCTGTAACAGATTGAATACATTATTGAAGCCGTTAAAATAGGCCCATAGAAAGCCATTGAGCCACAAAGGTCTATTCAGCAACGTTTTGACAAAAATCCGATCTAAAAATACACACTGAATTACAAAACAGAACGCAAACGGCCTGATATATTAGTGGCTTCTTCGTACGCGACAATTAATAGGAGGTACCTCCACTGATAGTGTTTTTCTATACCTCTGGTTGACGGTAGTAGTCTCATGTCTCCTGAAGACGCCATTACACTTGTTGACAAACTACTTTCACCGTATCGGCTAACGGCTATTCAAGAGGTCGTTTTCAGACGGTGCTGGCAGGGCTCCACCTATGCACAAATTGCTGCTAGCGAAGGCTACGATGCTGACTACGTAAGAGTCACCGGCTCTCGGCTTTGGCAAAAGATCTCCCAAGTTCTAGGGGAGCGGGTCACCAAAAAAAATATTCATGCGGTTCTCCGCCAGCAGGCATACAAGTTACACCAGCCAACGGCACCGGAACCCTGGTGGCCAGGAGCCGATAGTTCTGACACTACATTTCCAGGGAGTCCTCTCCCCTTAGGCAGTTCTCTCTACATTGAGCGGCCCCCCGTAGAGAGCCAGGCCATGGGTGAACTGGTCAAGCCAGGAGCGCTGCTTAGAATTCGAGCCCCAGAACGATGGGGTAAAACTTCGCTTGTCAATCGCCTGGTGGCTCAGGCCCAGAAGCTCAATTTCCGAGTTGTTCGCCTCAATTTTCGGCAGGCGGATGGTGGAGTCCTAGCAAACTTTGATAAATTTCTACGATGGTTTTGTGCCAACATTGCCCAGCAGCTTACCCTAACGGCTCAGCTAGATGACGTTTGGAACAGCGACCTCGGCAGCAAGATTAGCTGTACTAACTACATGCAAAGCGGTGTTTTGAACTCGCTACGTCAGCCGCTTTTGCTAGTCATTGACGATCTTCAGGCCGTGTTTGAGCATCCTGCCATGGCACAGGAATTTTTACCGATGCTGCGAGTCTGGCATGAAGAAGCTAAAAATCTGACGGAATGGGGATATCTGCGACTGCTGGTAGCCTATGCGACAGAAGCCTACATTCCCCTACAAATCCACCAATCACCGTTTAATGTAGGACTGCCCTTGCGGTTGCCGGCGTTTACCCTGGAGCAGACCCAGCAGCTGGCTCAGCGTTACCGCATTGCCTGGGATGAAGAACTTGTGTCCTTACATACCCTGGTGGATGGTCATCCTTACCTCATACATCTGGCTCTTTACAACCTCAGTATCCACAAAATGGACCTAACTCGGTTGATTAGTGAAGCGCCTCAGCAAAGTGGTATCTACAGTGACCACCTTCGCAGCTACCTGGCAATTTTTGAAGCAGAGCCCAACCTAGCCCGTGCTTTTTACCAGGTGATTGAAAAAGAGACCGCTACCGAGCTAGAACCGATGGCGGCCTATCGCTTAGAGAGTATGGGACTGGTTACATTGGTAGGGAACACAGCAACCGCCAGCTGTAACCTTTACAAGCAGTACTTCAGTCGTCGTCTAGGAGTCGAGGCGAGCGATTACGCTGTCTGATAGAGGCTCAGATAAAGGACGCAGCGCCTGAATACTGGCAAATATCTCTTCAGCCGAGTAGGGAGCGCCAACGTAGGCGTCAGCATAGCCCGCACATTCCTGCTCTGAACAAATCACGACAGGAATGTGTCTAAGGATAGAGCTGCCTCGAATGCGAGCGCAAATGAGCTCAGCATCAACCCAAGCAGAGGACTCAATCACAATTAACTCGGGAGAAATAAAGTTGAGCAAGGGCAGCAGGGCTGGACTCGCATCCACTTGAAACGCTGACAGTCCGTGCCAGTGCAGCAAATCAGCAAGTAGTGTTCCGGACCGCTCGGCATTTCCAACAATTGCAATAGCTTTCATAACTTAGCTCCTGTAACCCTTCAGATCGTGTGCTAGTAACGATGCGGCATCAAAAACGTGACTGTGAGGCCATCTAGAAACAAACTTTGTCAAAATAAAAACAAAAACGAAAACTCGTGAGCGAAGGTACTCCCTTAGACCTTTGCTCAACAATGACAATAGATATTACGATTGGCCCGACCGCAGCCTGCTTAGCTGGACTGCAAGTCGACCAATACCTGGTGGACTAGCTCGCTATGAAAGCAATTTAAGGGAAAACACCGAGAATGTGTAAGGTGAAAAAAGTAATTTAAAAGAAGATCATAGGAGTCTTACTAGATACCCCCACTACATAGCTGCCGATCGGCATCCGATAGATTTTCGCCGTTAGTCAGGTAGTCCTCTAGCCAGCGGCAGCCATCATCTAGGAGCTGCTCAAAGCTGCGGCTGTCTCTCCAGTCCCAGAGGATGATGCGGCGGTCGTGACCGCTAGAAATCAGTGTCTGGCCGTCGGGGCTAAACGCCACGCCCCAGGTGGGACCGTTATGTCCGTATAGGGTGGTCACTAGGGTGCCGTCTTGTCGCCAAATCCGTACAGTGCGGTCGTAGCTGCTGGATGCGATCAGCTGGCCATCCGGGCTAAACACCACGTCGTGAACCCTGGCTTGATGACCGTTTAGGGTGGCGACATGCCCTGACATCGACCAAATTTTAATAGTGTGGTCAGCACTCGCCGATGCAATCAGCTGGCTATCTGGACTAACGGCGACGCTCCAAACCGGTGCCCGATGGCCGTGAATGCTTTTGACAAGTTCTCCTTTACGATTCCACAGCTTGACCGTATTGTCCCAGCCTCCCGAAACTAAATATTCACCGTCCGGGCTGTAGGCAAGGCCGTACACCCGGTCCCGATGCCCCCGCAGCGTCTGCAGCAGCCTGCCATCGGGATGCCAGATTTTAATGGTTTGGTCCCAGCTAGCCGAGGCAATTTCTCGACCTTCAGGACCAAAGGCCACACCCCATACCCGGTCCCGGTGTCCCTTAAACGTCTGCAGTAAGGTTCCTTCAGGCCGCCATAGCTTGACGGTTCGATCCCAGCTAGCAGAGGCGAGCGACTGCCCATCGGGACTAAAGGCAACTTGGCGTACTCGGTCTGTGTGATCTTGTAATATTGACTGTAGATTTCCTTGCCAGTTCCATAGACGAATTGTGTTATCCCAGCTGCCAGCCGCCACAGTTTGTTGATTGAGCGCTAAACCCGTAACCGGGCCTTCATAGCCGTGAAGCGTTTGTGGAATTTGATCTAAGCGCCACAGACGAACGGTCGTATCGTCGCTGCTGGACACTAGTACATTGCCATCAGGGCTAAAGTCTACGCCCCAGGTACCAGCATCATGTCCTTCTAAGGTGGTCAATAGTGTGCCGCTGCTGGTCCACAGCCTGATGGTATTGTCCCAGCTGGTGGTGGCGAGCTGACGACCGTCAGCGCTAAATGTGACGTTCCACACACGGTCTTGGTGTCCTTCCAGGGTGATTGTTCTATTCTCTACAGAATCTGTTGTTGAGCGCCCAAGCCCATCGTCTAGCTGCCAAAGCTTTACAGTTTGGTCATCGCTGGTTGAGGCCAGGATGGTGCCATCAGGATTAAAGGCCAAACCGTTAACAGCGGCCTGATGTCCTTTCAGCTCTTTGAGTAAGCTACCGCTGGTGGCATCCCAAAGTTTAATAGTTTGATCTTCGCTGGCCGTCACCAGGGTGAGTCCGTCGGGGCTGATAACCGCCTGGGTAACGCTAGCATCGTGGGCTGAAACATCTAGTAACAGGTCTCCTGCGCGGTCCCAAAGCTTGAGGTGGCCATCTTCTCCGGCGGTAACTAAGGTTTGGCTATCGAGAGAAACATCCACCGCGTTGACTCGACCTTTGTGTCCCTGTAGGGTCATGGGTGGAGCGATGACTACGGGAATATTGTTGTCGTAACGCACGGGCCAGATTTTGGCGGTTGAGTCAGCGCTGGCAGAGACTAGATAATCTCCATCAGGACTAAATACCACATCCCAAATAGCGTTGGTGTGACCGCTCAAGGTCGTGATTAGCCGACCGTCAGCATGCCAGAGTTTTAAGGTATTATCCCAGCTGGCTGAGGCGAGGTACTGACCGTCAGGACTAAAGGTGACACCGTAAACCGGGGCCCGGTGCCCCCGCAGCTGATTTGCTTCAGTAATACTTTGGAGGGTGCGTCGGAGTGTTTGCTCGACTTGTTGCTTAACGCTGGGCTGCGGTACCGGTAGTCGCTGTAGCTGCTGACCTGCGCGTACGGCTTCCAGCAGAGACTGCAATCGATTGTCTTGATTAAATAATGCATCGGAGTAGTAGCTGGCAGACAGCGCCCGGTTATTTTGATTATCTTGTTGGCTGAGCATTGTCTGTCTCGACTGTCGATAGGCTAGCATGCCGACGCTGGTGATACTGACAAAAGCCACCCCCATCCCGATCAACAAAAATCGCTGTAGCGTAACGTTGCGCTGCTGTGCCTGGAGACGAGCTTCAAGTTCTTTGAGGCGTTCAGATTCTAGGGACTGCTGCACCTCTTGACGATCGATGGCACCGCTGTCTGCTAAAAATTTGTAGTCTAGATCACTGAGCTGCTGGCCTTTGGCCCAGGCTTGAGCTTCCATAAGAGACTGTCCGCGCAACAGTCGGGAACGATCTTTTTGACCCGAATGAACCCAGGCTTCAAAAGCCTGAGAATAGGGACGTAAACGGGCGAGATGATAATCTACCCAGTCTTCGTTAAATACCTCTCGATACAGTCGATTGCGAATGTCGAGATGACCGATCTGTTTGACGACTAGTCCGGAGAGCAACAGCTCTTCTCTCAGGTGATTGTCTTCTAGGGAGAGAGAGTGACCTGACAGCAGTTGTTTGTAGCGTCCGAGCAGTCTGCTGATTAGCTGAGGGCGTGCGAGCAGCCGCTCTTGAATAATTCTGAGATGGGGCGGTTCGTCCTGGGATTCCCAATTTTTAATTAGCTGCGATCGCACCAGTCCATCAACCCAGGGCTGCTCCACATATACCTCCGTGCGTGGGGCCAAGCGATTGATCACCAAATGACAGAGCTTTTGAGTCAAAAAGGGCTGACCGTTGGTCCAGGTCAAAATGTAGCCGAGGGTTTCCTCTGGATTACTCACCGTCGGTGATAGCCAGCGGCTGAGGGGCAGCGCCTCTGCGTAGGTAAAACCGCTCAGCTCAATGGCCGTACCAATATTAAACGGAGTGCGGTTAGGGTTTTGACACAGATCGGTGGGAGTGGCCACCCCAAACAAAGCAAAGCTCAGCCGCCGGTACTCAGGGTTATCAACCCGTTGGTTATAGCAGTAGCGAATCAGGGTAAACAGATCGTCAGCCGCAAACGGCAGGGCCAGGACGCTATCAATTTCGTCAATAAAGATAACAATGCGATCGGCTTCTATCTGCCCTAGGACCTTATCTTTCATAAACCGTTCTAGACGATGTACCGCAGAAAGGCTGTCGCTCTGCTGCCACCACTGCTGAAAGTTGCCGGTGAGTCGCAGACTGCGCCACAGCTCTGCTGCAATCCCCATGTACCAGGTTTCAGCCGTAACGTTATCGCTGCCTAAATTAGTCAGGTCAATGGCCGCGCAGCACACACCGTCTTGCCCCAGACGATGCTTTGTTTTTACCCGCAGACTTGATTTTCCAATTTGTCGGGTGTTAAAGACATAACAAAATTCTCCTCGCCCTAGACTTTCGTAGAGGTGGTCATCGGCCTGACGCTGAATGTAAGTAGGGGCCTGGGCGTGGAGACTGCCGCCAACTTGAAAAAGAGAGGTGGTGGTGGTAGTCATATCAAGGACTCTCCTACTGTTCGAGGACTAGTTTGGCAACCGGAGGCGTCGCCTTTTGCTGACGAAAGCTGACGGCCTGCTGCAGTAGCTTCCAGGCGTTGGGAAAAAATACGGCTGGAAACCCAAAGCTGAGGGCGCTAGCCAACTGCTTTTGCTTGAGGGCAACAATCATCCAGTGCAGGCTCAGATACTGACGAATGGTTTGCAAGGTGGGTAAGGCGTCTTGGTATTTAGGGCTAATGTGCTGATAGATCCGCTCTTTGATCAGAATATTAGTCTCTAAACGACGCTGCAGCGTGATTTTTTGATCGTAGCCACCGGGCCATACAGTGCGATAGGTGAGACATTTATTGATAAAAAGAGCATCACCGTAGTCGGCCACCCGGATCCAGGAGTCGATATCGTCAAATCCGGTCATCGTCAAATCCCAGCCGCCGGATTTGAGAAAGGCGTCTCGTCGTACAGCCACTTGAATCGGGGTACCAAACGGCACCACCTCTAGAAACATACCGTAGTGGATATCGGTCTGGGGAATATAGAACACTTGACCGGGGCCGGTCACGGGGGTGCGACTCAGCTCTTGACCCTGATGATCCACCTGGGCTGCCTGACAAGAGCAAATAACGGCGGCCGGTCGCTGTTGAATAGCAGCGGTCATTTCTGCAATACAGGTGGGCGCTAAATAGTCGTCGTCATCTACTAGCTTGATCCAGGTGCCGGTGGCCCGTTCTACCCCAGCATTGACCGCTCCAGAATGGTTGGCATTGGTGGAATTGCGATGGTAGAGGACCTGGTCTCCTAGGCTTTCTATGTAGGACTGGGTGCCATCGGTAGAGGCGTTATCGACGACGACAATCTGACAGGGAACGGTCTGGTCAAGCGCGGTTGCGATCGCACGCTTAAGCAGCTCTACTCGATTGTATGTGGTAATCACAATACTAAACGACGGCGTTTCTGAATCCTGGTCCATGATGCTGGCCTCTTTAAGCGCTTCTGGCTATTGTGCCAAATTTTTTCGCCGACCCACCGCCACTATTTTTAGTCTTACCCTGAGGCTTGTGATTACCGCTGCCACCATAGACCGATTGGCTGGCGATCTATCGCATTTCAAGCTGTTGCCGACTGGGGAAACAGATAGCAGATGGCCAACAAATCTGTTGTTTTTGTCGGTAATTTTAACTCCACACCCTGATCTCAGCGAGTCAGCCAAATACAACTTAAAAGTCCCTCACCTGATATTTAGGCAAGGGACGTCTAAGATCAATTGCAGGCTGCACGGCTAGCAAAAGGCCAGCAACCCTACCGGCAGACTACTGCAGCAAACTGCGTAGCATCCAGGCATTTTTCTCATGGATCTGTAGCCGCTGGGTCAGCAGATCGGCGGTGGGTTCGTCATTGGCTTCATCGGCGGTGGCAAACACCTCGCGGGCCGTGCGCGCAACCGCTTCTTGACCTTCTACCAAGAGGGCAATCATTTCCTCGGCTTTAGGGACACCCTCAGTTTCACTGATGGAGCTAAGTTTGGCATAGGCGCTATAGGTGCCTGGCGCTGGAAATCCTAGCGCCCGAATCCGCTCAGCGATGGCATCAACCGCTAGGGCTAACTCGTTGTACTGCTCTTCAAACATCAAATGTAGTGTTTGGAACATAGGACCCGTTACATTCCAGTGAAAATTGTGGGTCTTGAGGTAAAGCGTGTAGGTATCCGCCAACGTACGAGATAGGCCATCTGCAATTGACTGACGATGCTCTTCACTCAGACCAATATTGATGGGAACGGCTGATGTGGACATGACTAATCTCCTAATAGTGGATGGGTAGTAGTTGAACAGGTGTAGAAATGCCAACAGCACTCTTTCGATGAAATCATACCGAGGATTAGCCCCGCTGCAAGGAGCAACCATGGATAACTTGAGCGCGGACAAAGCTGATTTTTCTAATCATACTCATAACGACTTCGACTTGCAATATTTCTCGTGCCTGCACACCGCTCAAAACTCTGGCCAGTTATCAGCCCCAGTTGAGTAGGGTTTGGGCTATGGTTTGATGGGTGGTTGTAAACAAGCATATGGTTTTGGCTGATTGGCGCATGGCGAGTTCTTCTTTGGGCAAACGGACCCTATGGGTTGCTTTGGGACTGATAGCTGTAAGTTCTGGCCCCACGCTAGCTCAGGCCCCCCTAAACCCTGAGATTCAAATCGGTTTAATCCAGCGATTTGGTGAAGAGGAACAGGACACGCTGGTGCTAACGCCGCTGGCCGGGGATACCCTGACGGTGACTTTTGAGACAAACGGTCAGCCCCAGACAATCACTACCCAGGAGCTGACGTTAGATCTAGGGGCCGAAACGCTGTCTCAGCCTGTTTTACAAGAATGGGTGGTGCTCAGCAGCCATCGCAGCTTTGAAAGCGCTGAAGAAAGTGCCAACCAGTGGAAAGAGCAGGGGATTGAGGCCGAGGTAGCCCAGCCCAGTTCCTGGCAGGTGTGGGCCAAGCGAGAGAACTATGACACACCTTTACTGCGTCGGCTGCTGCTGGCAAGCCTGCACGATGCGGGACACACCAATACGTTTATTGATAGTCAGGTGCTAACCGCCGTGCCGAGAGCCGCGTTTATTGCCAATGGCTATCGCTACAATCGTGAGCTGTTTAGAATTACCAGCGCCAATCGGCGAGTGCAGATTGTAGAAAACGGCGGGTCTAAACAGCTGTACGGCGGGGATTTTAAGCTGCAGCCCAATGCCTATGGCACCTACACTCTGGTCAATCAGGTCCCCATTGAGCTGTATTTACGGGGAGTTGTCCCCCATGAAATTGGCCCCAGCGCCCCGCAAACGGCTGTGGAAGCCCAGGCCGTGCTGGCTAGAACCTATGCTCTACGCAATCTGCGTCGGTTTGTGATTGATGGCTATGAGCTATGTGCCGATACTCAATGCCAGGTGTATCGGGGGTTAAGTGGCGTGGTGCCGCGGGCCGACCGTGCGATCGCAGCCACCCAGGGTCAGGTACTCACCTACGACGGGGAGCTGATCGATGCGCTGTATTCGTCAACCACAGGTGGGATTACTGCCCGCTTTAGCGATGTGTGGAACGGCTTTGATCGCCCGTATCTGCAGCCGGTGATTGACTCCTTGACCTTTAACTGGGACCTGGCCGCCCGTCCTCTGTCTGACGAAAATAATTTTCGTGCCTTTATCAACCTCAACAACACATTTAACGAAGACGACTGGCCCACATTTCGCTGGAAACGCTCAGGCACCTACGAAGAGATTACCGCCGGGGTCAAAGAATACCTAACCAACCGTCAAAACCCCCTAGCCAATCTCAAAGCGGTCACCGGTCTAAGCGTGACTGAACGTTCCAACTCAGGACGGGTGCAAACCATCCTGGTCAACACCGACGTGGGTGATTTTGAGCTTCACAAAAACGAAGTGGTCAGCGCGCTGATCCCACCCCGCAGTCAGCTATTTTACCTGGAGCCCTTATACGACGCTAAAGCCAATCAAAAAAGTGAGCCGACCGCCAGCACTCCTGCCGTCAAACAAAGTCCTCCGGTGCAGACGGGGTATACCTTTGTCGGCGGCGGCTTTGGCCACGGTGTTGGCATGAGTCAGACCGGGTCCTACCGTCTAGGCGAAAACGGCTGGCCGTATCAGCGCATCCTCCAGTTTTACTACCCCAATACCCAGCTACTGCCCATCAGTGACGACATTGTCTTCTGGCGCGATCCTGAAGAGTCGGTCCCGGCAGCCGCGACCGATGAAACCGAGGCAGAAAACCCCGCATTTTCTCTACCATAAACGCCCCTGAGAGAGATAGCCCGAGCAACAAAAAAGGCTCCTCAAGCCTGAGAAGCCTTTTTCATTATTCAAAGGTATGAGCCAGCGCTATCAACAGATGCTCAAGCAGTGGCTCATCGCCAGACGAAGCTTAATACAGAGCTTCTTCCTGGTGAGTTTCGATAGTGCAGTCAGATGTGGGGTAGCAAACGCAAGTTAGAACATAACCAGCTTCAATCTGATCGTCATCCAAGAAGGACTGGTCAGACTGGTCGATGCTGCCAGACGTGATCTTACCAGCGCAAGTGGAGCAAGCGCCTGCACGACAGGAGTAGGGAAGATCAAGACCCTGCTCTTCAGCCGCGTCAAGAATGTACTCATCTTCAGCCACTTCAATTGTTTGATTTAGGCCTTCACTTTCGTTAACTAAAGTAACCTTATAGCTTGCCATACGAATATCCTCTGCTATTGCAATGATTGAAATCTGTCAACTCCTAATAGTTCCTATAGAAACTTCAATCAGGAAGTTATCAGATCAACATCATTTCTGATACTACGAGAAAATCATAATGCTTCGCTACGTTTATCCAGGTTTGGCTGAATGGTATTCGTAATCAAACCAGCGCTTTTTTCATGGTTTTACTTATGGATATTTCGGTTGGCTGGCCTGTCAGTTTTACGAAAAGGCCCTCTCAATGAAGCATTCACCGCTTTATCAGCTCTAGTGCTGCATTCGATACACCTCGATTAAGTTATCATTAATTAATCTTTTTATTAGAAAAACTTATACTGCATTTTGTCTGCATATTACTAACAGTTAGTCTTGATTTAGACTAGGCTTTTCCTATTAGGAAGGGTGTCAATGTCACCCAGGTCTTTGTAACTAAATTAACGACTCTCCAAGCCTGTTAAATATGTCCAAAGGATGAGCCAATTAATATCAAAGTGTTATGAGGTCGCGGCGATTATCTAGTCATGACGATTTATGCTGCTGTTATCGGAACGGGGTTTGCCGCTCGTAAACGAGTGGAGGCGCTGCAAGAGATGCCTCAGGTCCATGTCTGTGCTGTCGCTAGCCGTCAGCTGGTCCGGGCTCAGCACTTTGGAGCACAGCATCAGCTGGCTGCCTGCAGCAGCGACGACCTTTGGCATGACCGCCAGTTAAATCTGGTCTTTATCTGTACCGTCAATGCGGACCATGGCGCTCTGGTTCAACAGGCATTAGACCATGGAAAAAACGTGATTGTGGAATATCCGCTGGCGTTGGATGTTGAGCAGGCGACTCGGCTAGTTGAGCTAGCCCGTCAGCGTCAGCTGCTGCTTCATGTAGAACACATTGAGCTTATTGGGGGGCTGCATATGGTAATGAAGCACCATCTGTCGGCTATTGGTGCTCCCTACTATGTCAGCTACCGCACCTTTGCGCCTAAACAGCCAGCTCCTGGAACCTGGAGCTACTGTCCTACACTGCTAGGATTTCCGCTGATGGCAGCGCTTTCTCGCATTCAGCGGCTAACCAATCTCTTGGGGCCGGTGGATTTTGTCACCTGTCAGGGAGACGTAGAGTTAGATCCAGAGTCTGAATTGAAGTACTTTCGCCGCTGTCTGTACAGTGCTCGGCTACGCTTTTGTAACGGTACCCTGGCTGAACTCACCTACGGTAAAGGTGAAGGTCTATGGCAGCGCAGCCGCTACATAGAAATTAGAGGAGAGCAGGGCTGTTTAAGCTTTGACGGCAACCACGGCTGTTTGACAACGGCTACAGGTGAACACCCTCTAAAAGCGGCTCCTCGTCAGGGTCTATTTCAAAAAGATACTCAAATGGTGATTGACTATCTGCTTCACGGTACGCCCCTATATGTGCAGCCAGAGGATAGTCTGTATGCTCTGCGGGTGGCAGCAGCACTGCAGCAAGCTGTGGAACTCAATAAACCAGTACAGGTGGAAGCATAGTGCCGTATTCGCTTAAACGCTCCCAGTCTGTCTAGCGATTGACGAGCACTCCGGGTTTCTCTTGCTCAGGGACAATCGTCAGCACATCCATTTGGGCGCAGTATTCTAAATCGGCCGTGTTATCTAGACGCAGCAGCCGCTGACCGTGGGTCGCAACGTGCATCAGCTCTAGCATTTTGTCCTGCCACTGTTCATATAGCGCGACAGAGGCAACAGCAGAGTCGTTGCCAGTACAGTCGACAAAGCTCTGTCCGGTTGTTTCCATAAGTTTGTGAATGATGGCACCCGCACAGACGGTGTCTTCTAGGGAGTTGGTTCCTTCCCAGCCGGACCCAACTAGCCACACGCTTTCTGGCTGTTTGGCCAGAAGCTTGTCGACCACGGCCTGCCGGGTGGTCAGAGCCGCTGTCATGACGATGGGGGTGTCCTGGATTCGCTGAAGACAGCGGGTACCATTGGTAGTGCTCATAAATAAGCGGCGACCGGCTGTGCGCTCAGCGGAGTGATCTCGAGGTGAATTGCCCAGGTCGAAGCCATCTACTCGCTGACCACCGCGCTCCCCCGCTAAGATCCGCTTTTCTACCGGCCACTGCTCACTGGCTTTGACCAGCTTGTCGAGATCGCTGAAAACTTCAATAGCTTCCGCACCGGCTTCAAAGGCTGCAGCTATGGTTGTCGTCGCCCTAAGGACATCGATTGCGATCGCACAGTCCGGCAGACTATCGACTGGCGTTTCTTCAGGGGTGTGGTAAACAAATAATTTCACAAAAATTTATGTGCAGACAGACCTGACCATTCTATGCGGGAACGTACTCAAAAATTATCAGTGCTAGATTTTGTGTCCTAGGTTGCTTTGATGACTAACCCTGTCTGGGGCTAGGACAGTAAAGGATTTACTGCCAGCGTTGACGTTTGATTTTTATCAGGTTCCGATCAAATTCCACCGACAAACCAGCCGGGGTTGAGCAGCCCGTGGGGGTCAAACTGCTGTTTGATCGCTTGCATCATTTTAAGGGCATTACCGCTGTAGCCCCAGGGGTCCAGAGCGAGATCTGGGGGAGCCTGCAACACGGTGAGATAGCCCTTGTGCGCGGCGCAGTGAGCGCGCAGGGCTGCAATGGTTTCAGCCAGTTTGCCAGTGTCGTCGGCCGCTAGCGTAATCAGCCCTAGACCGCTGGCGTTGTGCAGACGCCCCAGGCATCCTGCAGGCATCTTCTGCAGCAGCGGCACCAGCTGGGTAGGCAGCAGCCCCGTCTTACAAAGAATCTGGGCCGAAGCGATTTTGTGGGCTAGCGTCGACCAGAACGTCCCGTCGTCTGCCAGCTGACTGTCTAAGCCTGTGGTTTGGGCAATGGTTTGAAAGCGTTCGAGCTGCTCCTCAACACCGGCCTCAATACCTTGAAATCGGCCTGCTAGCTGAATATGGTCTCCAGCACCAATGAGATCCATGGCTATGGGTGTGATGCCCTGCAGTCGAGTTTGTAGAGCGGCCTCGGCAACGGCCTCAGAGGCCCCTGAGAGCACCATGGTTTTAGACTGAGCAGCAATGGGATAGAGCCTGAGGGTAATCTGGCTTAAAATTCCTAGGGAGCCATAGGCTCCCGTCATCAGCTTCATCAGGTCGTAACCAGCCACATTTTTGACCACCCGCCCTCCGGCCTTGACCACTTCGCCGTCGTAGCGAACAAACTGGATGCCAATCACCGTATCGCGAACGCTGCCATAGCGCTGTCTAAGAGACCCGCCGTCGCTGGTGGCAATAATGCCCCCTATGGTTGCTTGCTGTTCATACAGCGGGTCCACTGGCCAAAACTGTCCTTTAGCCTGCAGCGCTATCTGTAGTGTGGCAAAGCCCATGCCCGCTTCAACGCGAGTAGTAAAATCATCTACCCAATGCTCTACTAGCTGGTTGAGTCGGGCGGTGCTTACCACCACGTCAATATCTTTAATCTGATGATGAGCGCCCCAGGGTAGCTTGGTGCGCTGACCGCAGCTGAGCAGACGCCAGCGGTGCTCGTAGCAGGTTCGCACTACCGCCGACAGCTGCTCAATAGATTCAGGAAATACAACGCTCAGACCGTTAGCAGTCTTAAAGCGAGTATCGCCTAGATCTGACCAGGGCACCGTTTGATCGGTACCCAGAATCGATGCAAATTTGGTAGCAGGCGTAGTTACAGAACCCATGATGTTGCGCTAACTGCGACTTCCATCATATAGGCCGGTGCTGCAGCTAAGGTGTCAGATCGAGCTAGTCGATACCAATTTTGACCGGACCGTTGCCTGATGGCTGAGGGGGCTCAGACCGCACATTGCGATAGTCGGCATACAGGCGATCGCGCCAGGTCCAAAAGCTTTCATAAACCGGATTATCTGCTAGCCCCGGCACGCCCTTTTCACACAGACCAGCGGGTAAATCGACGTAGCGCTGGGCCGGGAACTTGAGATACATAGACACTCCCGCAACGGCAAAGTCTGCCAGAGTGGGATGCTCGCCCACCAGATAGGGCCGCTCCGATAAAACCTTACAAATCGACAGTAGCGCCCGCTGCAGGCTGAGGGTAGCTGCTTTAATGTCATCTGGGCCAAAGCCTACACCGGTTCCTAGCAGGTTGAGCAGGTCGCCAGGCACCGAACCCACTAGATTTTTGACCAAATCGGGGGTGGACGCCGGCAGCAGCGCCGTCCGAAAGCTGGGATGCTGGCTAAAGGCACCGAGCATGGCTTTACGAGCGTTGAGACCAATGGATTCATCGGCCCAGTCTTCCAGCATGAGACACAGACCGCGCATGGCTCCGTCTGCCGGTAGCACCGGTCGCTCAGGGTAGGCTTCGTCCAGGTAAAGTGCGATCGCACTAGAGTCAGCCACCACTGTCGCACCATCCTTAATCACAGGCACCTGCCGCTGTCCTGACAGTCGATACAGATCCACCTGACCGACGCCGGGGGTGACTTCCACAGCCTTGTAGGGCAGCTGCTTATAGTCCAAAATCAGTCGGACCTTTTCACAATAGTGAGACGCTTCAAACTGATACAGCTCCATCATGGCGTTTAGTTCCTGTGTGTATAAATGCTGTTTTTCCCGACAGCCGGTCATCAGAGCAGCCTCAGCCATCAAAGCCTCAGGGCCTACATTCGAATCAACCGACCCTAGCGGCTAATATTATCGTCAGTGTAGCCAGATAGTGCATCCCCCCTTAGAAGGAACTGCTCCAGGCATTTAAGAACAGGTGGCTGGCTCCGCCACGTTGACCGTCAGATTGCCGTAGCCCATAGGTTCCAATAGCTGCCGCATGGTCATTTCAGCCCGTTCGCTGGCCATATCCAAAATACCTTCATCACAGGCACCCTCACGGATACGCTGTAGCGCTTCCTGCTGAGCCAGGGTTTGCAGCTCCGGAGCGCGGTCTGGGCCCAAGCTCAAAAAACCACGGTCGTAGTCATAGACCTCTGAACGAGAGACATCTAGCTTACTGTCCAATATTTTGGGCGGAGGCAGAGTCACCACTAGACTCGGCGGCAGGTCTTCAGATGCGTCAATCACTTCGACATTTTCTGTGGTTAGAGCGCTGAGGTCGATTCCGGCTCGCACCTCGCCATGGGCCAGGTACAGCAGATTTGTTTGACCAATCACATAGTTACCCACGGTGCGGTTGCTTTCCGCTGGTACCACCGTTTCCATCGAAAAAATGGCCGTCGTCAGTTCGCTGGCTCCCTGAACCTGCTCCACCACCAGCGAACGAGTATCCACCTTATCTTCAGGTGGCTGTGGCGTGAACATCAGTTTCACACCGTCCATAAACTGTTCTCCGGTGCGCCACATGCCGTACCCCACCACTGAGGCTATGACCAAACCGCCGCCTAAAACGGCCATCGATAGCAGCGACCAAATACGCAGCGGCTGCGGGGGTGGACTAACGCGATTATCCGTTTGCTGTTTGGCTTTACGAGCGCGGTTGCGATTGACAACGCGGGAAGGACGAGTAGACATAGCACCGTCTAGAACGTTGGGTTGATTCTAACGTTAGTTGCCTAGAATAAGCGGACCCATTGGCCAGTTTTTAGACTTGCATCCCAAGGGCTCAGGTGATGAAGATCAATAGCCTACCGACTGAGCTAGGCAAACACGATAAGGTGAGTAAAGCACTGCCCTATATCGCCGATCTATGACCGCACCAGAGAGTAACCTACAGCGTCTTAAGCGTTTCCGTAATAATCTGCTTAAGCTCCACAAACTACTTTTAGATTCAGAGCGCATCCGCTACGAGCAAACCAACGGCCCCATCAAAAATAAAGGCGAATTCTTTCAGCTGGTGATTAGCGACGATGCCTTTAGCTGGCTTCGCCCGATCTCTCAGTTCATTGTTCAGATCGATGAATTTACCAGTGCCAAAGAGCCCCCCGAAAACCCAGAAGAGACGGCCGCTATTTTGTTAGAAAAAGGACGGCTGATGCTTAAACCCAATGAAAACTCAGTAACGCCCCTGGCCGCCAAGTATTTTGAAGCCATCCAGGCCGACCCCAATATCGCCCTAATGAACGCCGAAATCACCAAAGTCTTTCATCCTTAAAAGTTGTTTTTCGTAGATGATCTACCCGCTTGATATGGCAAAGGTAACTTCTACGAAGTCTGCGAGCCATTCTAAAATTAGGCACTGATGCTGCACTAGATAGGATTGGCTAGGATAAAGGTAGGACATCAAGGCAATCTGATTATGACCCAAGCGCCTTTCCGTACAGCTCTAGCAAACGAGCAGGCCGATCAGCAGCTTGTGTACGCTGGCATTGACTGGTCACAGTTTGAGCTGATTCGTACAGGGTTTGCTGATTCTCCCGGTGTTCGGCTGGCGTATTATGACAACACGATTGAAATTCTGATGCCAGGACGCGAACATGAGATGTTTAGCCGACTGATTGGCTTTTTGATTGGGTTGTTTTGTCTGGAAAAAGGCATTGAGTTTGAGCCAACCGGGTCGATGACCCATGAGCGCGAAGGAGAAGTGTCGGCGCAGGCGGATGAGTCTTATTGTTTTGGCGTTTCGAAACCGACTCCTGATTTGGTAATTGAGGTAGTGTTTACCAGCAGAGAGCTGAGTAAGCTATCACGCTATCGGGCATTAGGTATTCCTGAAGTGTGGTTTTGGCAGGATGGGTTGTTTAGTTTGTATCGGCTAAAAGAAGATAACTATGCTGAGATTGATCATAGTGAGATTCCGGAGCTAGCCGCGCTGGATATGGACGTGCTGACTCGCTGTGTGCTGACGGGTCAGACGTCTCGGTTAGATGCGGCAAACGAGCTGCGTAGTACATTAAGCCTGTAGTCTTTTGCTGCAGGTTTCGCTCTGTAAAATCCGCATACATTCCAGACATTTGCCCGTAGATTTGCCAGAATGGGGCAGAAACGTCACCGTATAACCACAGGCATGAGCCAACCCAAACGCCTTAGCCGTCAGGAGTTGATCCGTCAGAGACAGCGCTCCAGCTTTGTAGGGCGAATAGAGCAGTTAGAGGCCTTTAAGCATAACCTCACTAACTTGCATAAAGACCCTGATGGGTTTGCCTATCCTGAGGTGTTTTTATTTAATATTTGGGGTCAGGGTGGTGTTGGTAAAAGCAGTCTGCTTCGGCAGTTTGAGGATATTGCCAAGCAGCAAAAGCATTTGGTTGCCCGCATTGATGAGGGAGTTACTACAGTGCCTGAAGCAATGGCTACTTTTGCCAAGCAGTTAGAAGCTCAGGGACAATCGCTATCCAAATTTAGTGAGCGCTATAAGGTTTATCGGCAAAAGCGAGAAGAGCTAGAAACTGACCCAGATGCACCTCAAGGATTCTCAGCATTTGTGGGAAAGACAGCGGCCAAGGTTGGGTTAAAGCTAGGCCGTAAGATCCCTATGGGTGACGTAGCGCTAGATTTTGTGGATGAAGCCAGCGTTATCGATGGGGCTGGAGAGTGGGCTGCCTATGTGACTCGTAAGCTGAAAAATAAGGACGAGATTCAGCTAGTTAATGAGCCGATAGAGGTGTTGACACCTTTATTTTTAGGAGATCTGGGCGAGATTACAACTCAGCAAACTATGCTGCAGTTTGATACCTATGAGCGCACGGGAGAGATTTTAGATACTTGGCTATTAGATATTTTGAAAGAGCGCTATGGAGTTTTGCCACCGAACTGTATTTGGACCATTGCAGGACGGGAACAGTTGAGTGCTAATAGCTGGTCTGGGTATGAGCCAGTACAGTTTCCGTTAGAGCCATTTTCACCAGAAGAAGCCACACAGTTTTTACAGCGACGAGGTGTCGCTAATACTGAAGTAATTGAAACTATTCTAGATATTTCAGGGCGGTTACCTCTGCTGTTAGCGATTTTGGCAGAGAGTTCACCGAATGAGCCGACACAGGTGGGTGAAGCCAGTGGAACAGCGGTAGAACGGTTTTTGCAGTGGGTGGATGATCCAATCAAGCGACAGTTAGCATTGGATGCGGCATTGCCCCAGAGTTTGAATTTGGATGTGGTCGCTCAGCTAGTGGACGAACAGGACAATGTGAATGCTCTGTTTAGCTGGCTAAAAGGAATGCCCTTTGTACGAGAACGCAGCGATGGATGGGCTTATCATGATGTAGTACGGCCTCAAATGCTGCGCTACCAGCGAAGAGAGTCGAGTAGTCGCTGGGCTGAAAAGCATCAGCAATTGGCTGACTACTATCAAGAACGTGGCAACGCCTTAAAGCTAGATGACAAAGCTCGCTATGGAGATCCGACTTGGCAAGACTATGCATTGAAGTGTCTTTATCATCAACTCTGTAGTAATCCTCAAGAGCAACTGGCAGTAGCCCTCAACAATTTTTTAGAGGCACTTAAACAAAAACGTAGCTTTGCCCAGCAGTGGGGTAAAACCATTTTAAGAACTGGTGATGATATAAAAAATCAGATCGTTAGACAGTGGGGACAACAGCTCAGCCATGGGCTTGAAGCTTATGAGGAAGGTGACTATTTGATAACAATCAAAGCATTTACTGCTCTTTTAAATTCCTCCAAAATTTCACAGACTAAGGAATCTATTATCTTTGCCTGGAGAGGAGAAGTTTATCGGTTAACAAGTAAGCTTGACGACGCCCTAACCGACTTCACGCGAGTGGTTGACCTGGACCCTAACGACACGTGGGCAATGACTAATCGGGGTAGAACATACCGCGCAATGGAGCGCTATGACGAGGCTCTCCAAGACTTTAATCAAGCGATTGAACTTGACCCTAACTATATCTGGGCGATTACTAATCGGGGGTATACTTATCAAGCAATGGAGCGCTATGACGAGGCTCTCCAAGACTTTAATCAAGCGATTGAACTTGACCCTAACTATATCTGGGCTATTGCTAATCGGGGTGAAACCTATCAATTTATGGAGCGCTATGACGAGGCTCTCGAAGACTTTGATCGGGCTGTTGAGCTTGCCCCTGAGCATAAGTATTGCATAGCACAGCGTGCTTGGCTTCAACAGAGCCTTGGTAATTACGAACAATCCACAGAAGATTTCAAATATTTAATCCAATTCTTTCCTGAAAATGCTTCCTACATTGCAGGTCGAGGTTTGACTTCGCTGCTTCGTGGAAACTATGGATCTGCATTAGAAGACTGGAATCGTGCAATGGAGTTGGATAAAAACCCTCCAGTTTTTTGCTGTCGTGCATTAACATATGGCCGTCTTGGAAAAGTTGAGCAAGCCAACAAGGATATCAGTCAAGCTATTAAACTTGCCCAAGAGCAATATCAAAAGGAGCCTAATGAGCATCGCAACACCTGCAACTTGGGACTCTATTATGTGATTATTCGTAAACCAGATAAAGCTAAATTCTTCTATCAAGAAGCACTTACGCGAGGTGTGTTGATTTCGACACTTAGAGATGTTATTGATGACTTGGCAAAATTATTGATCATTCTGCCAGATCATCCCCATACTGCTGAAATGAAAAGTTTTCTAGAATCAGCCCTGAGTCTACGTCGGATTAAACTCTAGACGCTTAAAACATAATTGAGAAAAATGGACAACTTTGTTACTCAGCTCACCATTCATCAATTTTCTTTGATATAAAACATTGGGATTCCAGTTAACACTTTGTATCTTGACGGCAACAGACTTTTGTTTTAATTTCAGTTAATGCCGTGACGTTTGCGGCTGACTAGAACCTAAAATTTGGCACCATCGGTCGGTGCTGACAACACCGTACCGATGGCTAACCCCCAGAAAGCGCATGCCAATCTGGCGGCTGGGCACATTATGCCTCAGCCACCCTGATTAGCAAAACAATTTGCGGGGTGGCTGAATTCTTAGGTTCTGGCTTTCCTAAGCCTTAACGCCTCTTCATCAAAGAGGCCAAAGGTTTCATATCAAATTGGAGAACCAGAACCCATGTTTCAAGACAATACCCAGGGCAGCTTTAACCTGCCTCCTGCCGACGGTACCCTGCCTGACTACGATTACGAATCCATCAATCACACCCTGTTCGGCAGCCTCACCGCTATCCGCAACACCATTGCCCTGCTGCACAAGCTCCACTATGCCGAACCCAACGACTGGAGCAAGCCGCTGCCCACCGGACGCCCCAATGAGATGATGGCAATTCTCACCAAGCGGGTCCGGGTGGATTAGGGGCTAGCGATCGCAAATCTCCCATAGACCAAACTGCTGCTACCGAGCAGTTTCCTGACTCAAGCCGTTACCAAAGGACTGTGTGAGATCGCACAGCCAACAAAGTAGCTCAAAGTTGTTCAGCCTCCCTTTAGTCTCCTAAGTTCAAGGAGACTAAGACTCAAAGCCCACAATTTTGTGGGTTTGGGGGCCTGGACATTTTCCAAACTCCCACCCCAAACCCCAATACCAGCTCTTCTTCCATAGTTGATTTCGCTACACCGTTCAGCTCTAAGAGCTGAGCGCAGCCGAAGCTCGGTTCCATCTTTAAGTCAGGTACGACCGATATATTCAGAATCGTTTAACACCACAGCAGCATATTGCGCCCCAACTCCTTAGACTATATAAACGCCCATCACCCTGTATCTCATGCACGACCAGATCAAAGCCATCACTGAAAAGATCACCCCCCGTCTAATCGAAATTCGTCGTCATATCCATGCTCATCCAGAGCTAAGCGGTCAGGAGTATAAAACAGCGGCCTATATTGCCGGAGTCATGTCATCCTACGGCTTTCATGTACAGGAAATGATCGGTAAAACGGGGGTAGTGGCCGATTTAGAAGGAACGGGAGACCGGTCGGACATCCTGGCCGTACGCACCGATATGGATGCGCTACCGATTCCTGAGCAGGTGGATCTGCCCTTTGCCTCCAAAAATCGAGGCATCATGCATGCCTGCGGTCACGATGTCCACACCACCGTCGGGCTAGGGACGGCTATGGTGCTGGCGGAGCTGACTGAACAACAGCGATTCTTGGGGCGGACGCGGTTTTTGTTTCAGCCAGCGGAGGAAACGGTGCAGGGCGCTAAATGGATGATTGCCGATGAGGTGCTCACAGATGTGGCAGCCATTTTTGGGGTGCATGTGTTTCCCTCGATTCAGGCACGTAAGGTGGGGCTGCGACGCGGGGCGCTAACGGCAGCGGCAGACGATTTGGAAATTGTAATTATCGGAGAGTCGGGTCACGGGGCTCGACCCCATGAGGCTATTGATGCGATTTGGGTAGCCTCCCAGGTGATGACAACGCTGCAGCAGTCCATCAGTCGGCGACTAAATCCACTGCACCCGGCAGTAGTCACCATTGGCAAAATCTCGGGGGGTAAGGCCGCTAATGTGATTGCTGATCGTGTGGTGATGCAGGGCACGGTGCGATCGCTACAGCCAGACGTCTATGAAAAGCTCCCGGTTTGGATTGAGGATATTGTAGGGGGCGTGTGCGCCATGCATGGCGCTAAGTATGAACTGAACTATCAGCGGCGGGTGGCTTCAGTGATTAATGCGGATGACCTGGTGCAAATTGTGGCCAATGCTGCCCAGAGCGTTTTAGGCGACGACTGTATTGAGTGGCTTGATGAACCCTCCATGGGGTCCGAAGATTTTGCCCTCTATACGGAACAGGTGCCAGGGACCATGTTTCGTCTAGGAGTAGGCTTTGAGGAGCGCTACAACCATCCGCTGCACCATCCTAAGTTTGAGGTTAATGAAGATGCGATCGCAACCGGTGTGCTCACCATGGCCACCAGCGTCTACGAGTATTGGCAACAGCGCACAGACAATACGATGTGATCAAGCTAGCGGTTCATACGGATTATTTAAAAAATACAGAATGTTTGTATTTCTTCTTGAGCGCCACGGAACAAATTAAGCTGCTAGAATAATATACTAAGCATAGAACATCTACCAAGGGCTAACAGACTATCCGTCAGCTCTAAAAGCATCTACCATCACACAGGGCTACCTGCAAAAAAAGTCCAGTACTGATAAGAGTACATCGTTCAGGTTTCTATGACCTAGACCGTACTGGTGCAAGGAAATATGAGCGTCGATTCCAAATCGTTTGCTGTTGCCCATGGCAAACGCTAGCTTGTTGGTGCAGTACGCTGGTGCGCTTTCAAGAGATTCGAATCGTAACCATCCACAGGTGCAAATTTGAGACGGATTTTTAGAAGCTCTGATTTAGAGAGATTCGAAAGTAAAGCACTTAATAACGTATCGGCTTCTCTCCCTTCTTTGGAGGGGTGCCGTAGGCGGGATGGGTTTCGAGCACCTATGCTAACGGCCAACCCACTGCCCCTTCTAGGAATTGAATCCTTGTTTCTAAGCACTTGTGCTTATTGCAACAGTGGGATGCACTCCATTTGATTTCTGCATCAGATTACCGGAGGAGCCGCTTCGGGGAGTGAATAGGTTTTGTATATAAGACAGGTTGCCTCTCAAACCAGGACATCAAGCGTTTCTTCCTAAACCATAATGGAAAAAAGAAGCGTTTTCTACCACAACAGAAAATTTCAGCAAATTTGCTGAAATTTTCCAACTTTTCGTTGCTGATTCTCGAGGTGATTTTTTGTCACATACGGGCGGCAGGTTTTAGCAACGGCTCTAATTTTGATACTCAGTATCAGTTTATCAACAGTTAAAAGATGGATTGCATAGATTGGCCAGCTCTCAAAATCGTTGATCCATTTAAGACTCCATAGTCTACGACTGTACTTATTGTCGCTGTTGTTTTGCCTTAGCAGTTTGGGCCAGCTAACGGTCAAAACCAATAGAGGCTTTAGAGATATGAACTTTATGAAAAGCTTGCAAACATCAAGACCTACTAATATCAACAAATCGATCCGAAGCTTCCATCCACCGGTGCTACTGGCAAGCTTTGTTCATACCTATGGCAGCGGATGTTTAGAAGTTGATGCAAAATCTTTATCGTGGTGGATATATTTTAAAGATGGCAAACTCAACTACGCATCCCACGCTTCTGAAAAGACCCTTGTCTATTCTCTTAAATGGCTAAAGTTAAAGCTGGCAGAGATGAATCCAGAAGCGCTGTCATGGCTGGATCAAAAGTCTCAAGAACTGCTAGATATCCAACCAGAGAATATTCAATCCATACAATATTTTGAATATCAGATTATTTGCTATCTAGTAGAGCAAAAATATTTAGAGGACTGGCAGGCTCAGATCCTGATTAAGCAGCTTACCCAAGACGCTATCGAATCATTTTTATCGTTGGCAGGAGGTGCTGTCAGAATTGATCGAGAACTGTTTGAGATTCCTGTATTTTGTAAGCTTGAGCCAAAGGCGACCATTGAGTCCTGTCAGCTAAGGCTCAAAACCTGGAAGCTACTTTCGCCTCTGATTGTTTCTCCTCACCAGCGTCCTTATATTGTTAGCCAAGAAGCTTTCTTTAATACCAACAATTCCGATACGATATCACCCAGGTTAAAAACCAAGCTAGGAGCTTTGTTGCGAGGCTATAGCATTCGTCACATCGCTGCGATTCTACAGCAGGATGAGCTAGATTTTGCTCGCTTTTTACATCCTTATGTGAGTAATCAGTCCATTATTCTACGAGCCCCTGAGTCACCATTTGACCGACTTTCTGGTCTAGAAGATCCGTCTCTTCAAAAGCTTAAAGGGCTAGAGCCGCTGAAGAATACTTCTTTGAATTTATCGACACCTTATGGAACTAAATCCAAAGAGGTCAATAAAACTCGACCCGTTATTGCCTGCGTTGACGACAGTCCCAATACGCTGGATCAGATTGAACGTTTTTTAGGTGAAGAAAACTTCTCGGTATTTAAATTTTTGGAGCCGATCAAGGCAACATTTCAATTAAAAAGGCTTAAACCTGACATGATTTTATTGGATCTAACAATGCCTACAATTAGTGGGTACGAATTGTGTAGGATGCTAAGACGTCTTCCCGGATTTGAAGAAATTCCTGTTGTAATGGTTACAGGCAAGAAGGGGATCATCAACAAAACAAGAGCTAAATTAGTGGGTGCCACAGATTATTTGGAGAAACCCTTTAATAGAGCGAGCTTGCTGGATGTTATCTCTAGAAATCTAGTTTAAAAGATACTTGTCGCTCTATGTATTTTCTCATGTGTTGCAAAACACATAGAGCAAGCAGCGTCTTTTACAGCTCTAATTTTCCAGACAATAGTCAAAAAAGCTTTTGAGGTGTTTAACGTGACTAAGATCTTAGTTGTCGATGATTCTATCAATGAGCTGGAACTCATCAGTAATTATCTAAGAAAAGGTGGCTATACGGTAATTGTAGCCACCGATGCAAAAGAAGCCCTAAATAAGGCAATTGAGCATCAGCCCAATGCGATTGTGACCGACCTGGTTATGCCCGGGATGAACGGTTTAGAGATGTGTCGCAACCTAAAGAAAAATCCGGCCACTGAAAAGGTTCCCATTGTTGCCTGTACCTCCAAATCAGGAGAGATTGACCGTCTTTGGGCAATGAAGCAAGGGGTGAATGTGTATGTCACTAAACCTTTTACAGAAGACCAACTTGTCAATGCTGTTCGGTATAGCCTAAGCCAATGAACGCCTCGGTTTTAGCTCATCGTTCCTCGCTGCTAAACGAACCGTCTAAAGCAGCCTGTCTGAGCTTTCAACTCAATGAGCAGACACCCGCGCTGTTTTCAATGCATCAGGTCCAAGAAGTGATTGTCTTGCCGGCAAATCACATCACGCCGATGCCCAATATGGCCCCCTGTGTATTGGGGTTATCAACCCGGCGTAGTCGTGTGATGTGGCTAGTGGATCTAGCCCATATGCTACTGTCTACACCGCTGCCTCAAAATATCCGCAGCTACAGCGTTGTGATTATTCGAGTTGAGCAGACACAGCCCCAACAAAATACGCTGATGGCAACCGCCCATAGTCACGCATTATTGGGACTGATTGTCCCGACGATGACGGGAGTGATTCATGTCTCCCCCGATTCGATTCAAACGCCTAAAGGACATTTTGCCTCTAGTTTGGCTCCCTGTCTGCGTGGCTGTTTGCTACAGCAGGATGAGCTGCTGCTGGTTCTAGATGCGGCTGCGATCGCACGCTCCCCTATCTTACAAACTCACTAGCTAACGCCTATCTACTCTTATCTTTATTCACTATTTCTCTAGCTACCGTCATACACCTTATCCATATCTAGGACTAGAGCTTCTGATAAAAGAAACCACAGGTTTCACCTTGGATGTAGCTCAATAGCCAGTATTTTTAATCTTCTGCTAACGACCTTATAACCCAGAGACTTATACCAATGGCCCCCAATACAGGATTCCCGTCCCAGCTGAACAATATTGATGCTGCCAATGACAGTTTGTCGAGTGTTCCAGATTCTGCAGGGTATTCTCCTCTAATTACCAACAATCGACAATACGAGCCGTCTGCTTCTAACACAAAGTCCGGTCTCTGGCAAAAGCTCTCGCTAAAGAAGAAAGTACTCGCACTGGGGCTATTGCTAGGCATCGTTCCTGTGGTCGGTGTGGGTGGATTCAGCTATTTCCTAGTACAAGGGCAGATTGCCGATCAGGTGACCGAGACTCGGCAAGACATCACAGCTGACATTGCTCGATTTTCATCAGAGTTTATGGATGAGCGTTTTCAAGACTTGAGAACGTTCTCTCAGCTTAGCTTGTTTGCCGATGCTAAGGCGCGAGAAGCGACTGAAGTTGCCGATAAAAATGCCTTTCTACAGCAGCTGGTGGAAAATTCACCTATTTACGAAGACATTGCTGTGGTCAACACTGACGGCTCTCCCATCGCCGTTAGCAACCCCGACGGTATTCCTGCCAATGTCAGTCAAAATGATTGGTTTCAGCGGGTTGAAGCTACTCAAGACATTGTTTGGGTACAGCCAAGAGAACCTAATGCTGGAGACTTGGAATTTGCTCTAATCGGCGCGGCTCCCATCTTTGATACCGAAACGGGTGAACTGATCTACATGATTCGTGTTCGGTTGGATGTGCAAGAGCTCAATCGCCGTGTAGCCGAGTTCGCCACCGAAGAGACCGAGGTCGCCCTGATCGATGCCAACGATCAGATCTTTTTAACCAATACTGACGCAGTAGCCGAAAATCCAATTCTCGCCACCCTGCCTGACACAGTTTCCTGGTTAGACGAGCGGGCACCTCAGGCAGAGGTACTTAGCGCCGGCGGTACCGAACAGCTGACGGTCTATGCTCCGATTATTCAGGACCCTGACGATCCTCAGTTAAACTGGAGCGTTGTTAGTTTGGTGGATACGTCTACAGTCTTTTCCACCTCCCGTCAGCTGCTCACGGCAGTGCTGCTGGGAACGGGAGTATCCGTGCTGCTAGTAGCTCTTATTGCTACCGTCATTGCGACTCGGGCAACGTTGCCGATTTTACAAATTACCAACTCAGTAAAACGCTTAGGTAAAGGAGACTTTAGAACTCGGATCAATGCTCAAGGTGACGATGAAATCGCTCAGCTTGGGGCTAACATCAATCATATGGCGGCACAGATTCAAGCGCTGTTGGCCAAACAAGAAGAGGCCGTACAGCAGCAGATTTCTGCTCAAGCCCAAGCAGAGCGAGCTGATGAAGAACGTCAGCGCAACGAAGTGCTCCAGCGTGAGCTAGTACAGCTCTTAAATGAAATGGAGGAAGCCTCCAACGGTGACCTCACCGTCCGTACCGAGCTAACAGCCGGGGAGATTGGTATTATTGGCGATGTTTTCAACGCGATTATTGAGAACCTTCGGTCTATCGTCATTCAGGTAAAACAGGCGACAGGACAGGTGAACAGCTCTATTGATGAAAGTGAAAGTGAAATCCGACAGCTAGCCGATGAAGCTCTGGCTCAGATGGATGACATTACCAACACCTTGAATTCAGTGGAGCAAATGTCGCGCTCGATTCAAGATGTCGCCGACAACGCTCGTCAGGCAGCTCAGGTGGCTCAGGTGGCCTCTACAGCGGCGCAAGATAGTGGAACGGCTATGGATCGCACAGTAGAAAGTATTCTCGACCTGCGCTCTACTGTGGCGGAAACCGGTAAAAAGGTAAAACAGCTCGGGGAATCATCGCAGCAGATTTCTCAGGTGGTTTCGTTGATTAATGAAATTGCCATGAAAACCAATCTGTTGGCGGTAAACGCGAGTATTGAAGCCGCCCACGCTGGGGAAGAGGGGCAGGGATTTGCGGTTGTGGCCAGTGAGGTCGGTCAGCTGGCAGAACAGTCGGCGTCAGCCACTAAAGAAATTGAGCAAATCGTCAAGAATATTCAAATGGGTACTCGAGACGTGGTTGAAGCCATGGAGCGCGGTACCACTCAGGTAGTCGAAGGCACCAGACTGGTACAAGAGACCAAGCAGGGACTAGGGCAGATTGTGGATGTTTCGCAGAAAATTGACCAGCTGCTGCAGTCTATTTCTCAGGCAACAGTCTCCCAGGCTGAAACGTCTCAAACGGTCACTCAGCTGATGCAGCAGATTACTGTGGCGTCCAAGCGCACCTCGGAGTCGTCTCGTCAGGTGGCAGGAACGCTGCAAAATACGGTAGAAGTTGCCCGTGAGCTAGAGTCTACGGTGGACCAGTTTAAGCTTCAGACAGACGCGTAGCAAACTGCCGGTCTCTAGGTCCACTATGGCTAGACCAGCGCGCATTCTCTTTTTCTCTATCCAACTAGTTCTGCTCTATCAAAATTAAACCCATGTCACACGAAGCAGATCGTGAGGTCTGGCTCAACTTTTTAGACGAAGTTGATGAATATCTCAACACCATTGAATCAGGTTTACTCGGGATCGCTGAAACAGGGGTAGATCACCAACGGATGGATGCGGCCCTGCGCTCGGTACATACGATCAAGGGGATTGGCTCGATGATCGAATGTCCGTCTATGAGTCAGCTGGCTCATCAGTTTGAAGACTCATTGAAAATAATTAAGGTCCGAGGCGGGGCCGTTCAGCTGGATGCCACCTTAGAAATGCTTCTGCTTCAGGGCTTAGACAGCATTCGTCGCATCAGTGAGCTGCACCGACAGGCATCGCCTATTACGGAGTCCTGGCTGAGTACCCATGCCTATCCTAGCTTTGAAGAACTCCACGAGCGTCTAGGTGATGTCCAGCCGGGGGATGAGCTGGCGCTACTGGCTGAGGAGTCTGAAGATAACACGGCGGTTGTTATGTTTGGCACCGAAGTAGACGAGCTGTTGGAGCGGCTGCAGTCGGTGTTGGATATTCCAGGCTCTCCCTGTTTGCGAGAAGAACTGGAGATGATGGTGGAGGAACTGCACGATCTCGGTCAGATGCTCCAGCTCGATGCCTTTAGCCGTCTGTGTGAATCTATTGCTCAGCAGCTGCTGGTGGCTTCTCCAGAACAGGTGGAGCCTTTGGCCCGGCAGTCATTGGATATATGGCAGCGGTCTCAGGCTTTGGTCATGGTGGGTCAGCACGACAAGCTGCCTGACCGGCTAGAGATTGGCGCTGAGACTACTGAGAACGCTCCATTTGGTAGTGGGGATGATGCTCCCGCTCTAGAAGAGATGGATACCTCTCTTGCGTTTGTAGAAGCAGAAAGAGAAGCAGAACCGGAACCAGGCCTCGATATTTCTGAGCTGGAGACGCTGGACCTTGTGAATGTGGCTGAGCCAGAGGTTTTTGCATTTGAACCAGCAGACTGGGAAGACGCCGATACTTTGGTGGGCTATGGTCCTGAGGACGCCGTACCGTCTGGGTTTGTAGAGGCAGAGACCGCAGAACCCCAGACGCAGGAGCCAGGGGCTGCCGACGTAGAATATACGGCAGTAGAGAACGAGCCGGATGCGATCGCACCGACCGATCAGCCGCTAGATGAGATTGACCTGGCCAGTATCGAAGCCGCACTTGAAAGCTTTAATCCCACCGAATTTCAGTTTTACTCTCCTCCAGCGACCTCTGACCCCTACATCTTTCCAGACGAGCCGGATGAACACGTCGTCGCTGATGAAGATATTGTTTTAGAGCCGGAACCCCAGTCTGAATTTGTTTCATTTTTTCAAAATTCCAAAGAGTCAGAAGAATTTGAAGAACTGCTGGTAGAACCGGTTGAAGCTGCTAACAGCAGCAGTCAAAATCTTCCTGAAAACACGGTTCGAGTCCCCATTAAGCTGTTGACTCAGTTAAATGACCTGTTTGGAGAACTGATCATCCAGCGCAATACGATGAACTCGCGTCTGGACCAGATGGAAGACCTGATGCAGCTGTTCTCTCAGCGCATGGTGAGCTTAGACGTCACCAATACCGAGCTACAAACCTTCTGCGACCAGCTAGCCGTCGATACCTCTGCCCCCGATTTCAAAACGGACAATAGCACACCGTCCTATGGAACCGCTGCAGCGATTTTCTCAGAGTCTGCGACAGATCAAGCATTTGACAGTTTAGAACTCGATCGATATAGCGATCTGCACCTGCTATCTCAAGACCAAAGAGAAACCCTGGTCCAGCTGAGAGAGGTCACTAGCGACGTCAAACTCAACATGCGGGAGATCAAACAGGCGTCTAGTAATCTGAACCGGACCGCAAAAGCCCTCCAAATCAATGTGACGCGGGCTAGAATGCGTCCGCTGTCCGATTTAGTTGAGCGGTTCCCCAGAACTGTCAGAGAGCTATCCCTGCAGTATGGCAAAACCGTAGAGCTGAAGATTTCTGGGGGTAGCACCTTAATCGATCGCTTTGTGGCTGTGCATCTTCGCGATCCTCTGATGCACCTTCTGCGCAATGCCTTTGACCATGGTATTGAAGATACTGAAACCCGTCAGGCCCAGGGAAAACCTCCCCAGGGCACCATTGAAATCCGAGCCGCTCACCGAGGAAGTCAAACGTTGATTTCTATCAGTGACGATGGCGCGGGTATTAATTTAACCAAGATTCGATCGCGGGCCTATCAGATGGGGCTGACCGATGACATCCTGGATAGCATGAGCCAAAGCGACCTGCTAGGAATGATCTTTGAACCTGGCTTTAGCACAGCGTCTCAGGTGACTAGTCTGTCAGGTCGAGGGATTGGCATGGACGTGGTTCGCACCAGCCTTGAACAGATTCGCAGTGAGGTAAAAGTCGATACCCAACCGGGTATAGGGACCACATTTACCATCAGCGTACCCTTTACGCTTTCTATTATGCGGGTGCTGCTGGTGGAAAGCGGGGGTATGCGACTGGCATTCCCTACCGACAGTGTTGAGGAAATGCTCCGGCTTAGTGCTGTTCAGATATTTGACTCTCCAAAACAAAAAGTCATTAACTGGGAAGGGCTGACGGTGCCTCTGATTCATTTAGACCAGTGGCTAAACTTTCACTGCCCCAGACAAAGCCACGTCACAGAAGCCACTCCTGTTATCAACGAGCCGTCGATTTTAATTGTTAACCGGGGCGATCGCTTAAACGGTGTCTACATTGACCGCTTTTGGGGCGAGCGAGAGGTGGTTATTCGCCAGGTGGAAAATGTGATTAGCCTACCCCAGGGCTTTAACGGCTGCACCATCCTAGAAGATGGCTATGTTGTGCCGCTGGCTGATGTATCCAAGCTGCTGGACTGGATTGACCATGACGACCGTGAAGAGGTCACCAGTCATAACTGGTCTAATCGCTGGCAGCATCTGCTACAGTCACCTCCAGAGGAAGAGCCTCCGCGTCAGCTAGCATTACCCCAGGCACAGCAGACAAATATTTTGGTAGTAGATGACTCGATCAATATGCGTCAGCTGCTCAGAACAACGCTGGAGAAGGCAGACTATCGGGTTGAGCAGGGCAAAGACGGTCAGGATGCCATTGACCAGCTGAGCAGTGGCCTCGCGGTTGATGCCGTTGTTTGCGATATTGAAATGCCTCGTCTTGACGGCTATGGCGTCCTAGCAGAAATTAAGGCCGATGCCCGACTCAAGGACCTCCCCGTGATTATGCTCACATCTCGCGGTAGCGATAAGCATCGCCAGCTGGCAACGCGTCTGGGAGCTGCCGCCTATATTACCAAGCCCTATCAGGATCATGAACTGTTGCAGGCGATTGAGCAGGTCCTGCAGCCGCAGCCCCTTACTACCGTGCAGTAACTCGCTATGACTATTCCATCTCCTTTAAGGTCGCGTCGTCTGAGATCCCATAAGGGCGTTAAAAAACAGCAGGTGATTGTCTTTCAAATCCAGCATGAATGGTTTGCCCTGCCGATTGTTTCTGTCAAAAAGGTGATTCCAAAAAGCGAGACCCAGGGGGACTACCATTGTTTAGGGGCAGGGCTGACGGTCTACGAGGGGAAAGAACTGCTGGTGCTAGATATTAGCCGTCAGGTGTTTGGCTATGGCGGGGCTATGCCGGGGGGGGCCATGTCTCAGCCGATGCCATCTGCGATCGCACAGCCAGCCAACGGTTATTTGCTCCTTATCCGCAATCATCGAGGTGACTTAGCCGGGTTACCGATTGAGGCATCCCCCACCGTGCAGCAGTTTGCTGAATCCGACATGGTCCCGCTGCCGCCCAACTATGCCGCCAGGGTCAATATTCAATGTGTGAATGGACTGATCGTCCAGTCGGATAGTCAGCCTATTCTGTTTCTCTTAAATGCGGACCAGCTTTTGCATACTCAGCCGCTACTACCACCCATCATTTAGCGGACGTTGCCCGTCATCTTACGGGGCTATCGATCAGGTGGATCAACCTAGATCGTGTCAAACTTTTACACTGAATTGATGGCTTAGATAAGCTTAGGTATAAACCGTATCTCCCTTAAAGGGTATGACTATAATCGGGCAACCTATAAGCGGCGCTACTGCTCACAGTTTAAGACAGTTTGAGTCAGTGGGGTCGTAGCTACAACAGGTTTTGAGTCTTGTCGCCCCATGGGCGGCACCCGCTCTAGGACCGATTATATTTAATTTTTATATGAAAAAATCAAGGGAGTGGCTGTCTTGGATCTTGCCCGGATTCGTTTTTATAGCGGGTCTGGGTGTTAGCCTGTGGCTGCAGATCCATACGCGTAATGGGGTGTTTTATAGCGGGGACGCCGGGTTAAAAGCTCTGCTGGCCCAGCAGTTTAGCGCGGGTCAGTGGCGAGTGGCTCTAGATATTCCTCAGCCCACCTGGGTCTTACAGCTCTGGCGACAGGGACTTTATCCGTTTACACCTCCCTATACCTATGAGCAGCAGGGCAACTACTTTATTACGTTTCCCTTTACGTTTCCGGCAATCACGGCTCCTTTCCATGCCCTGATGGGCTATCGCGGTTTGTATGTCGTGCCGCTGCTGTCGCTGTGGCTGACATGGTGGCGGTTTTGGCAAGTCTGCCGAATCTGGCAAATTCGCTCACGCATTACGGCCATGAGTCTGGCGCTGGTAATTTTTGCCTCACCGCTGACGCTGTATGGGGCGATGTACTGGGAGCATACGCTGGCGGTAGCGTTGGCGTTTTGGGGGCTATCGGGTCTGCTATTCCATGCACCGAGTGAAGACTCTAGCGATCGCATCAGCCTAAATGAGGCGCTGGTCAACGGGGTCTGTGTGGGTCTGTCCGTGTGGTTTCGACCCGAGTTTCTATGTCTGGTGGCGATTTTGGGGCCGCTGATGGTGCTGAGTCACCTGTACCCCAAACGACTGCCCAAACCTTTGCGGATTACGGTGGCCAATCGGCTCACTCTGGGCGTGCTGCTAGCTTTTGTGGGCACGATGCTAGCTACGGTGCTGGGGTTCTTTGGTATGAATCTGGTGCTCTATGCCCATCCGTTGGGGATTCACTCGATTCAAGTGGTTGAAGAATCATCCTTAGGACAGCAAATCAGTCAGGCATGGGCCAACTACCGGCAGCTGGGTCTGTCGCTGGTGCGGTATTTTCCAGCAGTTTTACTGGGACTGGGGCTGCCCTGGCTATTGCGCGGTCGGGCTCGCACCACCAGTCTTGTACTGCTGGTCATAGGTGTTTTGTTTGCGATCGCAGTGCCACTGATTGTGCCACCGGGGGCCGGGGGTAAGCAGTGGGGCCCCCGGTTTTATCTGGTCTTGATTCCCATGGCGGGGCTAATTATCGCTGCGGGGGTGCAGCAGCTGTGGCCGGTGAAGCGACCTCGCTTAATCAGCCTGATCGCCATCAGTCTGGTGCTGACCCTAGGGTTTCACAACAATATTATTAATGGCGGTCTGCGCAACTATCGCGATCGTCAGACTAACTCCACCTCGCTACTAAGTAACTATGAGCCCATTGCCCCGGCGCTTGCAGCTCTAGGCGACTACGATCAGCCCTGGGTCGCTATTTCCCATCAGTATGTCGCCCAGGTGCTTTGGCCCAGCGCGCGTCGCAAAACTTTTTTTCGTGCAGAAACCGACGATGCCCTCAAACAGCTGGCCACGACCCTCATCGCTCAGGATGAATCGTCATTTTTATATATTTGCTATCCCCATCGACCCTGTCCTGTGCCTGAGCGCCGCCGCCTGAAGTTTCCTCATGACGATGGCGATGTGATCATATCGTTTAGGCATCTGGGTACTTTTGGTAAATATCCGTTTTACCTCAGTTCTATTCAGGCTGAGCCGTAGTCCAGCAGGCCCTATAGACACTTTATTGCCTATAGACACCGTTTAATGACGTATACTTCTGCGCTGGTTGACCCCCCTCAGGGTCCGCTTAAGATTGCATCTTCTGCAGCGACGCTGCCGTTTTCGCTAGTTATCCCCACCTACAATGAATGTAAAAATGTCGGCAAACTAGTGGCCCATTTGGTCACCTTGCTAGACGAGATTTTGCCGCAGCAGTACGAGCTGGTTTTGGTGGATGATAACAGCCCAGATCGCACCTGGGAAGTGGCCCAGCAGCTGACTGAGCGCTACCCGCAGCTGCGAGTCATGCGTCGCCAGCAGGAACGGGGGCTATCATCGGCGGTTATTCGTGGCTGGCAGGTGGCCCGAGGTGACGTTTTAGGGGTGATCGATGCGGATCTGCAGCATCCACCTGACACGCTGATACAAATGGTGCGTCAGATCCAAGGGGGCGCGGATCTGGTAGTAGCCAGTCGCCATGTGGAAGGTGGTGGCGTTAGCGACTGGAGTCTGCTGCGACGCTTTTTATCGCGGGGGGCCCAAACTCTGGGGCTGCTGATTTTACCCAATGTGGTAGGGCGAGTCACCGACCCGATGAGCGGCTACTTTATGGTGCGCCGCCGTGCGATCGCAGGGCCTAGGCTCAACCCGCTGGGCTATAAAATTCTACTAGAGGTAATCGGTCGCGGTCGTGTAGACACCATTGCTGAAGTAGGCTACGTCTTTCAAGAGCGTGAAGCCGGCGAAAGCAAGGTTACCTGGAAACAGTACGTTGAGTATTTAGGCCATCTGGTGCGACTGCGCTCAGATGGGCGCATTGCCCGAATTCGTCAGTCGTTTCCTGTGGGTCGCTTTTTGCGATTTGGGCTGGTGGGTCTGAGCGGTGTATTTGTCGATATGGTGGTGCTGTATCTGCTGAGCGACCCAAGTACGCTGGCCTGGGGTCTGACCCGCAGTAAGATTCTGGCGGGTGAGGTGGCGATTCTAAACAACTTTTTATGGAACGATGCCTGGACCTTTGCGGATATCTCGCAGTCGCAGACGGGCATGGCCGCACGGCTAAAGCGATTTTTGAAGTTTAATGCTGTCTGTTTGTCGGGGCTGGTGCTCAATGTGCTGCTGCTCAATTTGATTTTCAATCTGGTCTTTGGCCAGAACTATCGGTATTTGGCCAATTTAATTGCGATCGCAGTTGTTACCGCCTGGAACTTCTGGATGAACCTAAAGCTCAGCTGGCGGGTAACAGCGGTCAAAAAAACAAAGTAGGGGGGCCAGCCCTGCTGGCAAGACACCACCGATCCTCAGAAAAATGCTGACCAAGAAGAGACTAATCTATCTCTTCAACAACTGCTGCTGCACTTGCACAATACAACAAAAGACCAGATAGAGTACTGACTGAAGTCTGGATAAGTTTAGGGACTTGCCAGTAGATAAAGTACCAGCCATAGCCCTTTTGCCCTTTAACCCTTTTCCCACTCAAGCCAGGGATCTTATTTTTTGGCAGATCCCTTATTACTCCCCAAAAAGAATTTAATTCTTCAAGCATGTACCAGTGACTGGATATTCAAAGTTCCGAAGTTCTGCGGGTATCAGGCATGAATGAGTGTGGGAACTGTATACACATAACTAAATCATTTGTGCATTTTTGTATCAAAGAGAGATAACCCGTTACTTACTCCTGCACAAGTGATGACGGTTGCAGGCCGGCTCTCAAAATAGTCCGACCGTAGTTAAATCTATTTCATCATTGGAGCACTCTTTCATGACTCATCAGCTTGTATTTTCAGGCTTCCATGCTTTGTCAGAACCTATTCGCATACAGGTGATTGAACTGTTAAAAAGCGGAGAGTTCTGCGTAAACGATATGTGCCAAAGACTTGATATTGCTCAATCAAAACTCTCATTTCACCTGAAAGCGCTGAGAGATGCTGACCTGGTGAGCGTACGTCAAGCAGGGCGGCATAAATACTATAGCCTCAATGCATCTCAGTTTAATTATCTCGAAGGATATCTGTCTGAGTATTAAAGAGGATTGGCCGATTATGAAACAACCTAACGCAATCTTCTCTTAGGGGGTCTCAGACTCTGTTACGCAGCTGATAAAAAGCACCGACAATGCCTACTTTGCAGTCATTCTATCGAAACCGCTGGCCTTAAATCTGCTCAGGGGATGCTGGCCGAAATGCTGAGCTTTGTTAGGCCCTATTTTCAACAGCTTTTAATAGATTAATAATTTTGGTAACTACTTAGGCTGAGGAACGAGAGCAACAGGCTGACCAGAGAATAGTC
>ERZ1740072.15-NODE-15-length-143418-cov-15.460216_pt1 | contig 143418 bp, 122 predicted proteins | sample MGYA00581733_ERZ1740072 | MGnify/ENA primary metagenome ERZ1740072 (study PRJEB43018, sample SAMN04849741) | marine metagenome | isolation source: floating plastic debris | place: Pacific Ocean | collected 2008-08-30 | study: EMG produced TPA metagenomics...
TTTGCCTGGGCCGCGAAGTCCGTCGGGACGGGATATACAGATGTCTCGGTCATTTTAAGGGCTCCATTGAACGCATCACCAATACCGTTTTATACAATGCGGATTTGGCAGCCGACGTAAAGTCGACCGCGCGGGCTCGCTTGCGTGAACGCTTAGATCGAGAGCGTGATTTTACCGAAATGCTGCTGGCTTGCTTGATGAGCAAAAGCTTCGGCGATTTGATCCAGCGGAAAATCCTTATCCAGCACAGGTTTGATGTTGGATGCCTCAATGGCCGCGATCATATCTTCTTGGTGCTCGGCTGAGCCGACTGTGATGCCGGACATGGTCAGGTTTTTGGAGAAAAAGGCTGCGGTTGGAACCTCACCCGACACGCCCGTCAGAACACCGATCAAAGAGATATGCCCACCAACCCGGCAGGCCTGGATGGACTGCGCCATGGTTCCGGGGCCGCCAATCTCAACCACCTCGTCGACGCCGCGGCCGCGTGTAAGCTCAAGCGCTTTTTTGCCCCATTCCGGGGTCTCTTTGTAATTGATCACATGATCTGCGCCCAAGGCTTTCATGCGCTCAAGCTTTTCATTTGAAGAGGATGTCGAGATGACCCGCGCTCCGGCTGCTTTGGCCAACTGAAGCGCAAAAACAGAGACGCCGCCTGTGCCCTGGGTGAGCACCCAATCGCCTGGTTTCACAGAGCCCTCAACAAACATACCGCGCCAAGCCGTCAGCGCAGCACATGGCAGCGTCGCGGCCTCGGTATACGAATAGCCCTCAGGCATGCGGGTAAATGCACTTTCCGGCATCGCAACAAGCTCAGCCGCAAAACCATCCGCGCCATCGCCTGGAACGCCGCCAAAACCGAGCGCGTCGATTTCGCCCTTCTGCCAGTCTGGGAAAAACAAGCTGAGGACTTTATCACCAGGTTTGAACTTAGTGACCCCGTCGCCGATCGCGACCACATCACCGGCGCCATCTGACATTGGAATGCGTCCATCATCGGTTGGGATACCGCCCATCACGACGACAAAGTCATGATAGTTCAGCGAGGACGCACGAATGCGCACCAGGACTTCACCAGGACCTGCGACCGGATCTGGGCGCTCTTCGATGATCAGATTTCCCGGTCCACCGGGCTTCTTAACAGCAGCAACTTTCATGGCGTTTCCTCTTTTTTGCTTGCCGTCTGTGGACAGACGCTAGGGAAGTCAAGGGAACTGCAATTCCAGAACCTTAGTCAGCATAAGCGATGAAGATGGACGCCGCCCTCAAAAACAAGCGTTTGCTTCCAGAGCTGCTACATTTCTTGGCGGCCAAGTTCTTTTTTAACCAGCGCTTTCAGCATCTATTGATTGCACTCACAGTGCCAATTGTGGATAGCGAGGGACAAAAGACAGGAACCGCATAGTCTTCATGTTGGACGTAACCAAGCAAAGCCAACCAGAGCGTACAGACGTGCCGACGAGCGGTGCGCCCTTGCGCGTTTGTATACTGTCTTATCGCTCAGATCCAAAGGTTGGCGGCCAAGGCGTCTATGTAGATTATTTAAGCCATGCTTTGGCGACAGCTGGCGCAAGCGTGGATGTGGTGTCGGGCCCGCCCTACCCTGAGCTAAGCGCGGGCGTTAATCTCATCAAACTTCCCTCGCTCGATCTGTTCTCGAAACCTCATCATGGCCATTATGAGCTGCGCCCCAAACACTTGCTCAGTCCGACCGACACATATGAGTATTTCGGCCATCTTTCAGGTAAGTTCGTTGAGCCCTTCACGTTCGGACAGCGGGCTTATCAATACCTCAAACACCATCGGGCAAAATATGATGTGATCCTGGACAATCAGACTTTGGCGCATGGTATCGGGCGAGTGCATGCGCGGCTGGGCTTGCCATTGACGACCATGATCCATCATCCGATCACGCGCGACCTCAAGCTCGCGGTTGAGGCAGCGCCTGATTGGAAGCATAGGTGGCTCGCGCGGCGCTGGTATTCCTTTATCAACATGCAGATCAAAGTCGCTCAGAAGCTACCGGCCATTACCTGTCCATCCGAACATGCGAAAGCAGATATTGTCAGTGAGTTTGGCGTCGCACCAGAGCGCATTCACCCGATATCTCTCGGGGTCGACCAACAAGCTTTTTGCCCAGACCCGAGCATTCGCAGCGCGCCGAATAAGATCGTGACCACCGCCAGCGCGGACACGCCGTTGAAGGGTTTGCACATACTGGTTGAGGCTTACCATAAGCTTCTCGACACCCATCCTGGGCTGGAGCTCGTTGTGATCGGTAAGTTGCGCAGGGGCCAAGCGCGGAGAGCCATTCTTGATCTCGGCCTCGAAGATCGCGTCGTCTTTAAAAGTGACCTGACCCGAGATGAACTCGCCAATGAATTTCGAAGCGCAACCGTCGCCGTCACACCATCGCTCTATGAAGGCTTTGGACTCCCAGCAGCAGAGGCCATGAGTTGCGGCACACCGGTCATTGTAACCGATGGTGGGGCCTTGCCGGAAGTTGCAGGAGACGCGGGCATCATCGTGCCGAAAGGCAATCCTACGGCGCTGGCCGAGGCGATTGACGGTCTCGTCTCCAACCCTGGGCACCGTTCGGAGGTTGCTGAAGCCTGCTTGAAGCGCGCGAAAGCTCAATTCAATTGGGACAGCATTGCCCCGAAATATTTAGACTTTTTCCGCGCAGCGATGGCGGCTCAATGCTAACGGCGCGGCTTAAGCATCTCGGTTTGTCGCCTGGCGATAAAGTGCTAGACCTTGGCTGCGGCGAAGGACGTCATGTGCACGGCTTATACATGCTGGGCGGGCTCGACATTTACGGCGTCGACCTTGATGAGCCTTCGCTGAAAAAGGCTGAGGAAGGTCTCGTCTGGCTCCCGAAAGTGGACACCGGTACGGAAACTCAAACCACTTTCGAGACGGGCGACGCTACGGCGCTGCGCTTTGAAGACGATACGTTTGATGCGGTTATTTGTTCCGAAGTGCTTGAGCACCTCCCGGACTATGACGCCGCCATCAGTGAGATGCGGCGGGTCCTGAAGCCGACAGGAAAGCTCTGCATCACGGTCCCGCATGCGTGGCCTGAACGCATTTGCTGGCAGCTTGCGCCGCCGCCAAACGGCTATGCTTTTCAGCCAGGCGGGCACATCCGGATCTTTGATGAGGTTGACCTTAAAGCCTCCGTTGAGCGGCGCGGGTTTAAGATGTTCAAGCGTCACCATGCGCATGGCATTCATTCGCCTCTATGGTGGCTGAAATGCGCGTTCTGGGACCGGCGCGACGATCACCCGATGGTCAAAGCCTATCATGACTTGTTGGTCTGGGACCTGATGAAGCGCCCTTGGATCACACGCGCTTTGGACGCCGTGATGTCGCCCTTTATGGGCAAAAGCCTGGTCATGTATTTCGAAGAGAGCGAGACCTGACATGGACGGGTCCTTTGCAACCGGCGCTGCACTTTCGATTGCCGACCTCCGCCCCGCGATCGATCGCATTCTGGACATCCAGACTCAACAAGGCGCCATAGCCTGGTTCGAACACGGGCCTTGGGATCCCTGGAACCATACGGAAAGCGCAATGGCGCTGACCGTCGCCGGAGAGTTAGACTCAGCTACGCGCGCCTTCGATTATCTCGAAGAGACCCAGCGCGAGGATGGCGCTTGGTTTGGGGAGTATGGCAATTGCTTGCCAATGGTGGACCGCGACTTCATCAGCCGCGAACCGGCCCCTGCCTTCTTGGACTCGAATTTTTGCGCTTATCCCGCTGTTGGCGTTGCGCATTTTTTTAAGGCCACAGATGATAAGACGCGCACAAAAGCATGGTGGCCAATGGTCGAACGGGCCCTCGATTTTGTCCTCACGCTACAGAAGCCGGATGGGACGATTTCATGGGCTGCGGAAGCGGTCGGCACAGACGAAGATGACGCGCTTCTCGCGGGTAATGCGTCGATCTTGAAGAGCCTCGAATGCGGCCTGTTCTTGTCAGACGCGTTCGGGGTTTTGAAGCCTAATTGGCACCTCGCGCGTACCAATCTACTCAATGCCCTTAAACACGCACCAGAGCGCTTCGATAGGCGACAAACGGGTAAGCGTTTCGCGATGGATTGGTACTATCCAGTGCTTGCTGGCGTGTTTGGTGAGGCAGAGAGCGCGAAGAGATTAGACCAGTTTTGGAGCAAGTTTGTGATCGACGCGCATGGCTGCCGCTGTGTTTCGAACGAACCGTGGGTTACGGTTGCCGAAACGGCGGAGCTCGTCCTGGCGCTCTTGTCAGCAAACAAACGAGAACTTGCAGAGGCGCTCTTCCAGACCACTCTGGACATCCGGGACGAAAACGGCGTGTTTTGGATGGGACACCAGATCGACGAAGACATTTACTGGCCGCGAGAACAGCCGAGTTGGACGCAGGCCGCTGTGATCCTAGCCGCCGATGCCTTGCAAGGCACGTCTGCGACAAACCAAGTTCTAACCCGGTCGCTGCTCAAACCCGCCGCAATATCCGCAAGCTCTTAATCGCTTGCTCCTCGACATAGAGATCAGACGCTAACGCGCGCTGATAGATCTCAAAAGGTGGGCGCCCGCCATCGGCAGGATCTGGAAACACGTCATGGATGGCGAGCATACCGCCTGGCATGATGTGCGGCGTCCACCCGCGATAATCGTTGAGCGCATGCTCCATCGTGTGGCCACCATCGATGAAGAGAAAGCTGAGCGGCGTCGCCCATCGTGTCGCAATATCGATCGAACGCCCGATGATTGGGATCACTGTGCCCTCGAGGCCCGCTTGGCGAATGGTGCGCCGGAAAAAGGGCAGCGTATCGACCGCTTCAGCGTCCGCATCCCAAACCTCTTCGTCGAAATACTCCCAGCCCGGCTGGTTTTCTTCAGACCCGCGATGGTGATCGATTGAGAAGTGAAGCTCAGCCTGTTGCTGGCAAGCGGTGCCAATATAGACCGACGACTTCCCGCAATAGCCGCCAATTTCCAGGCACGGCCCGAGAGGCGCCTGCGCCAGGGCTGTCTCGTATAGGGCTTCGCCTTCAGCAGGGTCTAAAAAGCCTTTGATTTTGGAGACGTCGATGGGAAGCCTCATTCCGCCGGGACCGCATTCTCTGTCGACTCTTCATCCAGCTGCCGCGCCACATCGCCGGGCGATCCTGATCCGCGTGCGATCAGTGCGTAGGCGGTTGGGACAAACAAGACTGTCACAAGCACAGCCGCGATCACGCCAAACAGGATGACCACACCGATAGCCGCCCGCGTCTCCGCTCCGGCCCCGCTGGACAGGATCAGCGGTAGTGTCCCTGCTGCTGTTGTCAGACCGGTCATCACAATCGGACGGAGCCGGGCCAGAGAAGCCTCTTTGAGGGCGGCGTGAAACTCTTGCCCTTGATCGCGCAACTGGTTGGCAAACTCGACGATCAGAATGCCATTCTTTGCCGCGAGGCCGACCAACATGATCAAGCCAATCTGCGTATAGATATTGAGACTGTTCCCAGTCAGCCAGAGCCCCAACAAGCCGCCCGCCAGCGTCGCCGGAACACAGAGCATGATGATCACAGGATGTCGGTAACTCTCAAACTGCGCGGCCAAGACCAAGAACACGATGATCAGGCCAATCGCGAACACAAACAGGATGGACGAGCCAGAGGTTTTGAAATCCAAGGACTGGCCTTTGAAATCGATGGTCGCTTCGACAGGTAAGACATCGCGCGCCAGCGTCTGCATCTGATCCAAGACATCGCCGAGCGAAGCCCCCTCCGCAAGCCCTGCTTCGATCGTAATCGCCCGAACGCGATTGTATCGATTGAGGGTCGGACTGTCCGCAACGGCCTGGATCGTCATCAAACTCGAAAGCGGAATAAGATTGCCGGACCGTGACGAGCGAACGTAAATGTTCTCGACATCATTCGGATTATTTTGGTCCGAACGCAGACCTTCGAGGATGACGTCATATTCCTCGCCGCCATCGATATAGGTTGTGACCCGCCGTGACCCGAGCATGGTTTGGAGCGTGGTCCCGATATCCGCAACGGTCACGCCGAGATCAGCGGCGCGGTCATAATCGACCCGGATACGATATTGCGGCTGGGTTTCTTTATAGTCCCAGTCGACATCGACGAGCCCGATATCGCTGTCTTCTAGGGCCGTGACGAATGTCTCTCGCCACTCCGTCAGCGCCTCATAGCTTGGCCCACCAATCACGAATTGAACCGGCTTGCCGGTCCCGCCCCCGAGGCCTTGCCGCATTCGCGCAAACCCGCGCACGCCCGGTAAGTCCGACAGCGCACGATTGGCCTCGCCGATGATCACATCTGCCGGACGTCGCTGACTCCAATCGTTCAAGACAACGATAATGAAAGCTTGGTTGAATGCCGAGGATCCAAATCCTGGCGCACGGAACAGGAGCCGGTTCACTTCCGGCGGCTTGCCATCCTGGCTCTCCGTATAAGGCAATAAGCGCCGCTCAATCTCGTCGATATAGCGCTCCATATAGCTATAGGACGCGCCTTCTGGGCCACGCACTGCGACGAAGAAGGCGCCGCGGTCTTCAGCGGGCACATATTCCTCATTCACGCGTTGCGACAATTCCCAACTGGACAGGAATAAGCCGCTTAGCAGAACCGCCATCAGAATTGGCCGCGGGATGATGATATCCAGCAGCCAGCTATAGCCACGGCGGACATATCCGAAAGCACTATCCACGAGACGCGGCAGGAAAGACGTCAGAGTCACCTTATCGCTTTGTTTCTTCAGCAGCTTCGAGGCCATCATCGGGGTCAGCGTCAGCGCCAGAAGGCTTGAAAAGACAACGGCCGCCGAGATCGTCAGCGCGAATTCTGTGAACAAGCGCCCAATGTCGCCCTGCAGGAACGTGATCGGAACGAACACCGAGACCAGCACCAATGTCGTCGCGACCACGGCAAAGCCAACTTGGCGCGTGCCTTTGAAAGCGGCGACGAGCGGGGTCTCGCCATACTCTTTCATGCGCCGGGATATGTTCTCCAGCACCACAATCGCGTCATCGACGACCAACCCAATCGCCAAGACCATGGCGAGCAAAGTCAGGAGGTTGATCGAGAATCCAAGCGCATAAAGCACGATGAATGTGGCGATGATCGAGATCGGGACCGTGATCGCGGGTATGATCGTGGCGCGCGCACTGCCAAGGAATAGGAAGATGACCAACGTCACCAAGCCAACTGCAATCGCGAGCGTCGTGTACACCTCTCGGATCGAGGCGGAGATGAAGACGGAACTGTCAAAGCTACGCGCGATCACCATGCCGTCCGGCAGTGTCTCGTTCAGCTGATCGGCCAACTGCTTCGCCGCGTTCGCGACATCAACCGTGTTGGCCGTGGACTGTTTGATAATCCCAAGGCCAACCATCGGAACGCCATTACCACGGAACATGTTTCGGTCTTCAACCGTGCCACGCTCGACGCGTGCAACATCACCGAGCCGGACCAGATACCCGTCCTCGCCTTCCGCAATGACCAGGCCTGTAAAATCGTCTGGGGTTTGAAAAGCCCGGTCGATCCGGACCGTATAGGCGCGTGTATCGGACTCGATGCTGCCTGCCGGCGCCTCGATATTCTCACGCCTGAGCGCCTGTTCGATATCACTCACGGTGAGGTTTCTGGCGGCCAAAGACCTTCGATCGATCCAGACCCTCAAGGCATAATCGCGAGATCCGCCAACCCGGACACGGGCCACGCCATCGAGGGCAGAAAACCGGTCCACAAGATAGCGCTGCGCATAATCCGAAATCTCAGGCGTGGTCAGGTTCTCAGCCGCAAGGTTCAGCCAAATGATGACATCGTCATTGGAGTCCGCCTTCTCCACTTCAGGTGGATCAGCATCCTCCGGCAAATTGTCGAGTACGCCGGAGATACGGTCTCTAATATCATTGGCCGCGACATCGATATCTTGATTGACGCCGAACTCGATTGAGATTCTGGACCTGCCATCGCTGGAGTTTGAGTTGATGAAGCGAATGCCTTCGACTCCGGCGATGCGGTCTTCGACGATTTGCGTGATCCGCGTTTCAACGACGCTCGCCGAAGCCCCGGGGTATCTTGTATCAATCGTCACGATCGGCGCATCAATATCGGGATATTCTCGCAGGCTCAGCCGGTCGAAAGACACGACGCCCAGGATGACCAGGATCAGCGCGATGACGGACGCAAAGACGGGGCGCTTAACGGCGGTATCTGAGAGTAACACGGCCCGCCCCTCTTAGTTCGCGGCGCCAGCAGCGCCATTCGCGCCGCCGCGGCCACCACCTGCCAGCGATCCAGCTGGGGCCAGCAAGGATCGATCTTGCAATCGGATTTCGGAACCTTCGCGGACCCTGATAATGCCTTCCGTAATCACTTGATCGCCGCTCGCGAGCCCGGACAGAATTTCAATGAAGCCATCGGCGCGTTGCCCCAGTTCGACCTCAATCCGCCGCGCCTTTTGCGTTCCGTCTTCCGGAGATACGCGCCAGACATAGGTCTTCGGACCAATCGGCTGCACGGCCGCTTCCGGAATAGCGAGACTGGTACGGGGGTTGGCAGTGACAGTCACACGCATAAACATGCCGGACCTCAAAAGGAGGTCGGCATTCGGGATTTTGGCGCGCGCGCGAATGGAGCGTGTGATCGGATCAATGCGATTGTCGAGCGTTTCGATCACGCCTTCAAACCGCTCGCCTGGCAAATCATCGGTTTCGGCAATGATGGCCGTGCCGGGTTGGATCGAGCGCGTAAAGATCGAGGGCACGTCAAAGTCCAAATTCATTTCGCTATCATCAATCAAGGTCGCCACGACATCGCCCGGGCGCACGAAAGATCCGACACTCACCCGCCGAAACCCGAGCACGCCATCAAATGGCGCAACGAGAACGCGGTCTTTTTGGCGCGATTGCAGCGCGCGTAGATTCGCCTCCGCCGCGTCCAGGTCACGTTGCGCCCGATCGAGCTCAGACTGTGAGACCGCTTCCGCATCAGCGAGACGTACAACGCGATCGAGTTGACGGGCCGCCTCTTCGACATTTGCTTCGGCAGATTCAACCAGCGCCAACTGCTCGCGCTGCGCGAGCGAGAGCAGTGTTTTGCCCTGCCGAACCCGTTCACCATCATCAAAGTATAATGCGGTGATACGGTCCGACGCATTCAGCGACAGATCAACTTGTTCGTTTGGCTCGAGTGTTCCGAGGGCTTCGATATCGCGCGAGAAAGCCCGCTCGGTCACTGGGTCAGCGAACACACTGGCAGGGCCGCCGCGTTGCGCCAGAGATGAAGGGGCGCACATTAAAGCGAGCGACAAAGCAATTAGAGCTGATCTTAACATCCTGAAATCACTCACTTTCTAACGCCGCTTCCGCGACCTCTGCATCCCGCCAAATACCCCCTAAAGCTCTATACGCGGCGATGGCTTGTCTGGTTGTGGCGAGCCGGCTTATTTCTAGCCGATCCTGCGCATCAAGCAGCGTTCGCTGAGCGTCAATAACATCTAGGAAGTCATCCAAGCCTTCGTCAAATCGCAATCTCGCGAGCTCGAGGGCGCGCTCCGCTGAAGCAGCGGCCGCTTCCAGGTCAACCCGCCGCGCGCGTTCCTGAACATATGAGATCAGCGCGATTTCAACCTCGCCTAAAGCTTCGATGACAGCGCTTTCATAGGTCGCGAAAGCCACCCGCGTCTCAGCGTCAGCGATGTCGATATCGGCGCGAACCCGGCGGAGGTCCGGTCCGTCCCAGCGCAAAGCCGGACCAATGCCAAATCCGAAACTATTATCGAGCGTGCTGTCTTCCGTGAACAAGGCAAGCAGGTTTGCGTTGAAGGTCAGTGTTGGAAACAATCGCGAGCGCTCAACATCACCAAGCGCCAGCAGGCGAGCAATATCCGCCTCAACGGCGCGAATATCCGGTCGGCGGCGGATCAAGTCGTCAGGTCGCCCAACCGATAACGTTTCTGGCGGTATCGGGATCGACGCCATCTCGCCGTCAACGTTCAACGCGATCTCGTCGATTTGTAGATTGGCCCGCCCCGTCAAAACAGCTAACTGGGTCGCGGCTGTGCGAATACTGATTTCGAGAAGCGGTAAGGATGCCAGCGTGGTTCGATATTGCGACTCCGCTCGCTCAACATCTAGACGCGTGGCGCGGCCATTCTCAAACAGAACACGAAGCAGTTCGACACTTTCACCTTGAAGCTCGGCATTGCGCTGCGCCACAGCGAGGCGGACTTGGTTGCCGCGATAGTCGACATAAGCCAGCGCCGTGTCTGCCGCAACGGTCACCGCAACATCGCGCCGGATTTCAGTCAGCTGCTCAACTCGGAAGGCGGCGCTTTCAATCTCGGACGCGATCCGGCCAAATGCGTCATATTCCCAACTCGCACCCAATTGGCCATTAGCGCTGAATTCTGTGTCTGCGCCGTCTCGAGCCGCACGGCCAAGTTCGCCGCTTGCCGTCGAGCTTGTGGAAAACGATCGTCCAAGCGATTGCCTTGCCAGCACTGCGCGTGCGGCCGAGACATTTGCCTCTGCGACCGCAAGGTCCTTATTGGCGCTGAGCGCGTCTTCTACCAATTGGCTCAATTGCGGGTCTGAGAAGCCATTCCACCAGTCGATCGAGACGGGCTCTTGTGAAATCAGCGCGTTCTCGACGGCCGTAAATGTCTCGCTAGTATCAGGCGCAGCCGGTGGCTCTGGCGCAGGTGGAACGCTTGCACAGCTCGCGAGCACGAGGGCTGCAAGCGAGCCACAGGAAAGAGGGTTCAAAGCGCGCATACTGGTGCAGATAATGCAGGAATGCTGAAAGTCAGCATACAAAGCGACATAAGATTTATGTCACCTCCTTTTTGCTGGCTTCCTAGGCAGCACAGCCCGTATCTAAGCAAAGCAAGCCAATAACGAAGAATGACCCGTCATGCCGGTCCTTTGCCGATTTCATGAAACGCCTTAAATCGGAACCATAAGAAACGGGAGGCTAAACCAAATGCACACGACAATTCTAATCTGCTCCGCGAGCCTAGCGATCCTCACGCTCCTGCTCGCCTTTTGGACCAGCGTGCAGCGCGGATCGAGCAATATGATCGCTTATAGCGCGCCTTTGGAGCCAACTTCCGCAATGGCAAAAGCCCAGCGCGCACATGGCAATTCAGCCGAATATGCGGGCCTGCTCATCGCCTTGTTCTTGGTCACTGGGTTTGCCTATGCAGGCCGTGACCTTGGCGGCTTGGTCATGGGAACAATTATTGCCGTGACCGGTGCGCGTTTTATCCACGCGCTGGGCTTCTTGATCTGCGGCACACTTGAAAAGCCGCACATCCTGAAAGCGCTGGGCGCGTTGGTGACCTATCTCGGCGGCTTACTCCTAGCCGGTCTGGTCATTTCGAAAGCGCTCTGAGTTACTTACCCTCAAAGCTCGGCGTACGCTTTTCGAGGATCGCATTGACCCCTTCAATATGATCCTCGGTATGGTGCATCATAGACTGCGCTGCCGCCGACATTTCCATAATGGTGTCATAGCTGGCGGTTGTTCCGTGGCGCAGCAGTGTTTTAGCGACACGAAGGCTCTGAGGCGGCTGGACAGCCATACGGCTGGCAAGCGCCATGGCCTCGTCCATCAGCGTCTCCCCAGGTACCGCGCGAGAAATCAGCCCCCAATCCGTAGCTGTAGCGGCATCAATGACATCACCGGTGAACAAGAGCTCCGCCGCCCGGCTCGCACCGATGATGCGCGGCAGCAACCACGCTCCGCCATCGCCAGGGATCAGGCCGAGTTTCAGGAACGTGACGCCAAACTTGGCTTTATCGGAGGCAATCCGGACATCTGCCATACAGGCGACGTCACAGCCCAACCCAATCGCCGCGCCATTCACAGCAGCAATCAAAGGCGTCTCTAGATTGTACAGTGATTTCACGATCCGGTGGATGTTGCGGCGATAGCCCTCGCGAACGCTATAAGGCGAGCCCGCAAAAGCACCGGTCCGGTCGCGCATCGCTTTGACGTCGCCGCCCGCAGAGAAGGCGCGGCCTTCGCCAGTTAGGATAGCAACACGGATCGCCGGATCAGCTTCGATCTCTGCGCAAGCTTCAGCCACAGCAGCGCCGTCGCCTTCTTGACCCAATGCATTCATCATCTCTGGCCGCGTCAGCGTTAGGGTTGCAATCGGTCCATTTTTCTCGAGTTTGATGACAGACATTCGGGGCTCCTTCAAAACTTTGGTCTGCTTTTACAGACGAGGCAGGAGCTGTCACCACTTGCTTCGCGGCAAGTCCTATGCGGTTTGGTCTTATGAACACGATCGCTCACATGGTGATTGCCTCTGCGGCGCTCGCCCGCCCGAACACGCCGAAGCGAAACTGGGCCGTGCTCGGCGGCGCGCTCCTCCCCGACGCATCAATGTTTGTCTTTTTCGCATGGAGCCGTCTGCAAGGTTGGAGCGGCGATGAAACCTGGAATGTTCAATATTGGACTGAGCCTTGGCAAATGCTGGGGGCGGCATCAAACTCGTTTGTGTTGTTCGGCGCGCTTCTGATAGTCGCTACTTGGCGCAGTTGGCGTTTGTGCGCCGTGTTTGCCGCCGCTGCCCTGCTCCATATTGCGCTCGACTTTCCGCTGCATGCCGACGACGCGCACCGGCACTTTTGGCCGCTAAGTGATTGGCGATTTTTCTCGCCGGTCTCGTATTGGGATCCAGCTCATAATGGCTTGATTGGCGGCGCGATTGAGACAGCAAGCGCGCTCCTCGCGACAGGAATACTTTGGTGGCGCTTCACGCGTCTTAAATGGCGGCTTTTGTTTGTAACCCTCGCGGCGCTGCAACTGTTTGCGTTTGGCGCACAAATGGCTTGGACGCTCGCCAATTAAGGCTGCTCAGCCGTTTCGATCCTTGTATAGATCCCCGTGAACCAGGTGGCCCACGCATCATTGTCGGCATCATATTGCTCGAAGTGCTGAGTCACGGTGCCGTCGTCATTTAGAGTCCATTCGCCGGTAAAGTCTGCCTCGAAGATGGATGCGGTATACGTAATCGTGCCAGCGAGCTTCATCGACCCGGACTCTGTTAGACCACCCTCATAATCGATAATGAAATTCGAGCTTACCCAAACCTGCCGCCACTTTTCGGATGCTGGATTGTAATAATTGTAGCTCTGCCCGCTGCCACCCGTCGCAGAACTCCAAGTTTCCAGGATAAGGCAACCATTCTCCTCACTGGTAATCTCATTGATTCCAGCAACCGCGCCATCCGGCGTGGCGACCTCCCACGTGCCGAGCCAAAAATCGAACTGGCGAAACTCTTCCTGGCTACAAGGCAGTTGCGTTTCCGCGTCCTGCGCCATCGAAACCGATCCGGTCGCAAGCCCGCAAGTGGCCGCCAAAGCAAAACGCAGCATCTATCCCTCCAAATAAAAATCCCTGCCGCACAGAAACGCGCGGCAGGGATCAATGTCAAATTGAAGGGAAGCTTATTCAGCAGCAACCTTCAGATCCGTTGCGCTCAGCTCCGTGTAGCGGCGCATGTGGTGATCGACATTGCCGAACTCATTGTCGATCATGGTCAGGCGCTTGAAATAGTGGCCGACAGCAAGCTCTTCCGTCATACCCATACCGCCATGGATTTGGATCGACTCTTGGCCAACGAAACGGCCAGACTGTCCGATGCGTACCTTCGCAGCCGACGCGGCTTTCTTGCGCTCAACGGCATCCTCGCCAAGTTTGAGGGTCGCCATATAGGTCATAGAGATTGACTGCTCATGCTCCATGAACATATCGACCATACGGTGCTGCAGGACTTGGAACTTACCGATCGGCGTTCCAAACTGTTTACGCTGACGAGAATACTCGACCGTCATCTGGTGGGCGACGCCCATAGCGCCAACTGCTTCTGCGCAGATTGCGGCTGTGGCTTCATCAGCAACTTGCTCAACCAGTGGCAGGGCTTCGCCTTCGGCACCGATCAAGGCATCCGCGCCGACGGATACGTTTTCAAAGTAAACCTCTGACGCGCGGCGTCCGTCGACGGTTGGATAGTCGCGGGTTGTGACGCCGTCTGCGCTTTTGTCTACGATGAAGACAGAAATGCCGCCGGCATCACGGCGATCACCGCCTGTGCGAGCGGTCACAACAAGCTTGTCTGCCCAAGGTGCGCCGATCACAACTGACTTGTGACCGTTCAGAACGTAGCCTGAGCCATCTTTCTTAGCCGTGGTTTCAAGGTCTGCGAGATTGTAGCGGCCACGAGGCTCAGCATAAGCAAAGGCAAAGGTCGACGCACCGCCCATAATCGCCTGCAGGTGCTCTTCTTTTTGAGCCGCCGTTCCAGCATGCTTCAGGAAACCGCCAGCGCACACAACACTCGGGACAAACGGCTCGACAACCAGGCCTTTCCCGAACTCTTCCATGACGACCATTGAGTCGATTGGGCCGCCACCAAGGCCGCCATCTTCTTCGCTGAACGGTGCCATAAGAAGACCAAGCTCTGCGAACTGAGCCCACATTTCAGGGCGCCAACCGCTCTCGCTTTTGACCACTCCCATGCGCGTGTCGAAGTCATACTGCTCACGGATCAGCCTTGCGAGGCTGTCTCGGATCATGGTCTGCTCTTCGGTGAAATTAAAGTCCACGGTGTGGTCCTCCGGTCAAATTTTAGTTTTCTGTTTCAGTTAGCAAAGCGGCGCATGTACCAATCGCCTCCTCGCTTAAATCGTAGTCTTTGTCTGGTCTAGGCTTCGTCACCAAAAGCAAGGTGTCTCTTGAATTGTCTGCCCACTGAATCAATCCCGTCAGATGTGTGTCATTCAGCACGACGATCGTCTCGTCTTCGGTCTCTTCATTATTCTCATAATCGATTGTAACCGAGTGAGCAGAACGTTTCTGGCCCATAAGATACAGGTCGGTCGCGTCGCCAATCTCGACTGAAGCAGGATTGTCGCCGGTCGCAAAAATAGCGGCTGTTTTCCCGGTCTCTAGCGGCCAGAGCGTAGCAATCGCCTCGCGTTCCTCAGCGGTGGGCATTTCGGCATCGCATAGGCGATAATCAATGCCCGAGAAGAGCGCGAAATAGTTTGCAGGCCCGTCGCCGAGTTCCTCAATATCATTGAGATAAATCTTAAAGTCAGCGCCCTCGGCAATGACCTTTTCGGCATAGCGGTCATTTGAGCCATCATAGTGGGATGACCAGTACAGAACACTACCTGGACCAAGTGGCAAAGCCGCATCCTTTTCCGCCAAAGCTGACGGAAACGATACGAATGCAACTGCGGCGGCCAGGAGCGCTCTGCGCATTGTCTTACAGCCCTAGGATCATCTTCGTGATGATATTGCGCTGAATTTCGTTCGACCCACCATAGATCGAAGTTTTGCGGAAGTTGAAATAATTCGGCCCCGCATGGTGAGCATAGTCTGGTCCAATCGGGAACTCGTTCGAGCCATCTTCTGGGAAGCCCCGGAAGTAAGGCGCGCCATAAGACCCAACGGCCTCCAAAGTCAGCTCGGTCAGGCGTTGCTGAATTTCGGTACCTTTGACTTTCAGGATGGAGCTTTCCGGCCCTGGTCCTTTGCCTTCAGACTCGCGTGCGAGGGTCCGAAGCTCGGTAAACTCTAGCGCCGTCAGATCAATCTCAAGTTGGCTGATCTTACGTGCGAAAGAGTCGTCTTTAATCAGCGGCTCACCCTCAAGCAACTCAGTCGAGGCAATATCGCGAAGACGCTCAATACCGCGCTTAGAGCGCGCAACGCCTGCGATCCCAGAGCGCTCGTGAGCGAGTAGGAATTTCGCATAAGTCCAGCCTTGGTTCTCTTCACCCACGCGGTTTTCGACCGGCACTCGAACATCTGTCAGCCAGACTTCGTTGACCTCGTGGCCACCATCAATCGTTATGATCGGGCGCACTTCAATGCCGGGTGTGTTCATGTCGACCAGGATGAAGGAGATGCCTTCTTGTGGCTTGGATGCATTCGGATCGGTACGGCACAGGAAGAAGCCCCAATCAGCGTGCTGGGCGAGCGTCGTCCAAGTCTTCTGTCCGTTGATGACATAGTGATCGCCATCGCGAACAGCTGTTGTCTTCAAGCTTGCGAGGTCAGACCCTGCACCTGGCTCTGAATAACCCTGGCACCACCACTCTTCACCCGAGAGAATTTTCGGCAGATAGCGCTCTTTTTGCTCTTCATTGCCGAATGTGTAGATCACTGGCGCTACCATTGAAACGCCGAAGGGAAGCGGCATCATCGCGTCGACGCGAGCATTTTCTTCTGACCAGATATAGCGCTGGGTCGATGTCCAACCGGTTCCGCCATACTTTTCAGGCCAAGCTGGCGCGGCCCAGCCCTTTTTGCCCAATACTTTGTGCCAAGCGAGGAATTGATCGCGCGTTAGATCTTCGCGAGACCCCATATCTTTTAGCTCGTCGGGGTAATTCTCTTCAATAAAGGCGCGGACTTCAGCGCGGAAAGCAATTTCTTCAGGCGAAAACTCAAGATTCATGGCAGATCTTCCCTACAATAGAGACTGTGTAACTTTGTCTTGTTTTGCCGTGGCATAGCTCAGATTGCAAGTTAACGCGAACGTAAACGTCACTTTGTCTCATATGCCGTCGCGGCAGGCTTATCCGCCTGCTGGCTCCGCAAGAAACGGAGCACAGGCCGTACGCAGGAGACCGATCGCCGCTACAGATCCCATCCCGCCGCCTGTATTGAACTCAAAGTCGGCAAGCGGGGTCATGCCCAGCCGCTCAAGGGCTGCCTGGTGTGCAGGGCGACGCGTGACATGCGCCGCTTTGACATGGTCGATGCCGAGCGGATTGAGCGCATGCACCACAGCCGCCGCAATCGTGGTGGCAAATCCATCGACAAGCACTGGAATGCCCTGTGCCCGCGCAGCAATGATTGCCCCGACACAGGCTGCCAGTTCGCGCCCGCCTAGGCACCGCAAGACTTCCAATGGATCAGACAAATGCCCACGATGTGTCTTCAAAGCCTGGCTGACAATGGCGACACGTTGCTGGTTCATTTCGGTCGGCACTTGCGGGCCTGGGCGCACCCAATATTCCGGTGCCCCTCCATACAGGGCGCAGGCGACAGCCGCTGCAGCCGTCCCGATCCCGGCCCCGACGACGCCCAAGGCGACCAGGTCTGGTTTGCCCTCTAGGGCTTCAAATCCATACGCAATCGTCGCGGCGCATTCGCGCTCGGACATGGCCGGCTCTTCTGCGAAGTTCGGCGTCGGTTTGTCGATTGCGAGTTCGAACACGCGGATATTGGCTTGGACTTGAGTCGCAATCGCAGAAAGCGGGGCCCGTCCTTCGCGGAGGGCTTCGACTTTTTCGCGCGTACTCTCATTAGACGAGAGTGTGACGCCTGAATGAGAAATACCATGCGAGCCTGCAAAGACTGCGAGTGTCGGGCTCTCAAGGCGCGGTGGATACCGGCGCTGCCATTCGGCGAGCCATGCGGCCCCTTCCCCGAGCTTTCCAAAGTCACCTTCGCGTCCCATGCCCAGCAAGGCATCGAACACACGTTTTGCGGCGCCTGCATCCGTCTGCGATGGGTGCATGGCGAGATCTCGGGCATCGTCTAATGGGCTGGTGGCTTGATCCACTTGCGTCACATCCAATTCTTATTACTTGCGAGCGTCTAAAACGCCTTGATTTCAAAGCGCAAGTCAATTCTGGATTTGGTAATTTGATGAAACTGTCGCAAGTATATCTTGAGGTTCTCAAACTAAGGCTAAACGCATGGTCCGCCCGAACATAGTCAGCCCCTGTATCAAAGTGTGCGCCGTTGATGGCGAAACCAGTCTTTGCCTCGGCTGCGGGCGTTCACTGAAAGAGATTGGCGGCTGGACGCAATTCGATGATGCAGGACGCGACGCCGTGATGGAGATTTTGCCGGAGCGCATGGAGAAACTCCGCGCACTCGGAAAACTGGAAGACAGCCGATGAAATTCTCTCATATCGTTGCGACTTTGCTCTTAGCTGGCGGCATGGCGGCGGTGATCTCGCTGGTCGTCGAACCGCGAACCAATTCGCAAATCGAGCAAGCGCAAGCTGAGCCAGCAGCACCGAATGTCGCTGCGCTTGCTGTCGACACGCCGGACATCACAAACTCCGCGCGCCGCACGACGACGATCAGCGTTCGCCCGGACGGCCATTACTGGACCCGCGCTCTCGTCAATAAAAAGGCCAGCATCGAGTTTATGGTCGATACTGGCGCGAGCGTTGTCGCTCTGACCTATCGAGACGCACAAAAAATGGGGCTTCGTCCCGAATCCCTCGATTACAAATGGGAAATTCGCACAGCCGGGGGGATCACCAAAGGCGCGAGCATTCGCATCGACTCAATTCAGATCAACCAGGTTCACGTGCGGAACGTGGATGCAATGGTGCTGCGTACCGACCTGGATCAATCGCTCCTCGGTATGAGCTTTCTGCGCGAGCTGTACTCTTACGAGTTTCGCGGCAACCGTATGATCATCAAACAGTAAAAGACGCGAAGCAATCTCTCGCTCCGCGCCCTTTTTTGAAGTGGTGCAAGTCCAGACTTAGCCGAACTGAGCGATCACATCCTCAATATCAGCGCCAGGACGCGAGAGGATTGAAGCGACTTGCGCGCGTTGTTCAATTGCCAACCAAATTCCAGCGACTTCCAGATCAACGACGGACCAAGAGCCCTTTCGCTCGATCACGCGCCAGCGAACCTTTAGAGGGTCGCCGCCGCCATACAGTTCCGTCGTGACGATTGCATCTCGCGCATTGCGTGCAGACGTATCGACAACTTCGACTTCAACGCCTTTGAATTGATCGACATTGCTTTCAATCTGACGCCGCAAGAACCCTTCAAAAGCCGACACGAAGCGCGCCTTGTCGGCGGCGGGAATGGTTCGGCTGTAGCGTCCAAGCGTGAAATTCGCGATCGCACGTGTATCAATATGTTCCAAAACAGTATCGGCGATCTCAGTATTTTCCGTTTGAGAAATATCCTCTGCCGCAGTGCTGACAAGCGCTTCAGCGCTATCAATCTGATTGTGCCCAGCTACCGCCAGCGGGGCAGACACCATCAACGCGAGGGATAAAAACACAGTTCTCAACATGGGAGGCTCCTTTGCATTTTTCGCGCCACTTCCGGACGCTTCGAGCAACAGATAGGAGTGGAATTGTGAACGGATTAGGGCAGTATTTGGCATAGGGGGTATGCGCGCAGCGAATGGTGGTTTTTGGATCACACCTGCCCCCGGGCACCATAAAGAAAGAAGGAGCCGCCCCGACTGGAGTAACTCCTTCGATTCGTTCAGGGGTCTCGTGTTAAGCCAGTCGAACCTTTAGCATGTTGCCTTCGGTCTCCTCGACAATAATGGCTGCACCCGTGGCGAGGTTTGCACCATCTGAGCTTTGTGCTGACCAAACCGTGTCCCCAAGTTTGACGCGGCCAAATCCGCCCGCGAAATCCTCAGTCACGACCCCGCGCTGACCGAGTGTTCCGGCCATACGCTTGTTCAGAGTCGGGTGCTCTTCAACATTCTCACGCATCGACTTGAAGACGGTGCGCCCAACGATGAATAGGATCACGGTTGCGATGGCGAAGAATACGAGCTGCCCTTCCCACCCGGTTATGCCGCTTGGCCCGAACGCCGCAAAAGCTGAGGTAAAAGCGGCCGCGATCGAGACCCAAAGCAGGTCCCAGGTGCCGGTCATCATCTCGAGTGAGAAGAGAATCAATGCCAAGGCTAGCCAGTGCAAAGCCGTTGGCGGCCAAAGAGAAACGTCAAAACCGTCCATCAGATGCTCCTAGTCTCGATTACCAGCTGGCGGAACTGCAGTACGGCTGCGCTGTCCGGCTTCTTTCGCCGAGTCTGTTAGGCCGCGAATACCCTCAATCGTTCCGATTATAGAGCTGAACTCTGCTGGAATGATGACGGTCTTGTTGCCGCCAGCAGATGCAAGCTTCTCAAATGCCGTGACATATTGCTGGCCCAAGAAGTAATTGATCGCGTTGACGTCACCTTTGGCAATCGCCTCAGAGACGAAGGCTGTCGCTTTCGCTTCCGCTTCACCTTCCCGCTCGCGCGCTTCAGCGTCGCGGAAGGCGGCCTCGCGGCGCCCTTCGGCTTCGAGGATTTGAGACTGTTTCAAGCCCTCGGCTTTCAGAATGGCAGACTGTTTGTCGCCTTCTGCGGTCAGAATTTCCGCCCGCTTCAAACGCTCAGCCTTCATCTGACGGGCCATCGCCTCGGTAATATCGGCTGGGGGTGACAGGTCAGCAATCTCAATTCGGGTGACTTTTACGCCCCATGGATTGGTTGCTGCATCGACCACTGAGAGCAGCCGCGCGTTGATATCATCACGGTTCGACAGAACTTCGTCCAGATCCATGGAGCCGACCACCGTCCGGATATTGGTCAGCGAGAGATTGGTAATCGCGTTTTCGAGATTGTTCACCTCATAGGCGGCTGAAACCGGGTCAACGACTTGGATAAACACAACCGCATCACAAGACACCTGCGCGTTATCGCGCGTAATCACTTCTTGTGTCGGGATATCAAGCACCGTCTCCATCATATTCATCTTGCGCCCAACGCGCTGATAGAAGGGCATGATGAAGTGCAGGCCTGGGCCTAAGGTGCGGGTGTATCGACCGAAATTCTCGACCGTAAAATTAAAGCCCTGCGGCACGACTTTGACGGCTGACGTGATCAGCACCAAAGCTGCAACGGCCAATAGGCCGAGTACGATTAAATTGGTTTCCATAGAGATCCTCCCTGAATTGAACCATGATTCACATGGGAAGAGTTTTACCGTTTTTCAATAATTATTCATCGAAAAACGGCGCATTTCCCATAGAAACACGCCGTTATCGCTCGATTCCTTTACAGAATACTGATCAGATCTATGACGAGATCGCGATGTCTCGCATCACAGCATTCGCGATCTTCTTGAACGCGTCCTGCAATTCATAAGCGTCGGCCGCTAAGAAGAAATATTGCTCTGCCGAAGCATCGTCGTGAGACGAGCAATCCTTTAGGAGCTGATTCGTGACGTCGTCAGAAATTTCAAACGATACCACATAGATTTCAACGTCCTGACCTTTGGCGTGCGTACACGCATCCAACGTGCGTTGATTGGCTGCGCCTTTGTGGAAATTGTGTGCTGTTGGGCTTCGATCTTCATCCGCAAAATCCTCGTGTCCATTGTCTCTCCAATACAAAGTGTTGGCCCCATCGGACATCAAAATGATAGTTTTGAATCCACCTCGGTTTTCCAGTACGGTTTTGTCCTCACCTTCATCGAATGGAACATGATCTGAAAGGGCTCGAGCGCCCCACATCATGCCTGCAGGTATATATGTCGACCCTCTTGGCGAGAGATCGTTGATGGCGTCCTTCAACTCTTGAGACTGATTGGTGAGGGCAGTGATTGGGGTCGCACAGGCGTCGGCGGCCGGTGAAACAAATCCTTTAATTTTGTTCGTGCTAGAGTAGTTGTTGCTATCACGAATGTCGTTAGGTTGATTGCGAGACAACACACAGCCATACCAGGTGCGATATTCGGTGTAGGTTACACAAGATGGCGGTGCGGTAGAACCAACCACGTCTTCGCAGACTTCCTTGTCACACGAGTAATCGATGCCGTCACTGGTGCATGTGTCCTGTATAATGCTGCAGGTTTGCTCATTGCTACAGATGGTGTCGCTATCGACTTCATTCGATGGCACGTAAATCCAGGACTCGTCTTTTTTGTCCGTCCCGACATTCACATAGGTGCCAAAGGGGACGATAGAGATTTTAACACTATCGCTTTCGTAACTGGGAATGACCGTATCGACCAAGTTTGTCGCCGCAGTGCGTAAGGCGTCTATTCGACCACCGGCGCTCATCGAATGGGACATATCCAAGACAAGCGCGATTTCGACTTCGCTAGGTTTGCCAACTGAAACATGCGCTGATGTGTTTATTCCTAAAGTGTCTTTACCCGCGATCTGCATGACAGTCGTCGGCACAGTCCCATCAACGGAAAGGCGTAACTCATCTTGATCGGTATTCCAACTCAATGAGAGTGAGTTCAGCGACAATCCACGTCGAGAAGGAATTTGAGCGTCAAAGTAAGACTGCGCATGTTGCTTCAGCTCGTCAGTTGAGAGCCCCGGATTTGCTCGGGAATGCCGCGCTGCTGCTAAGCCCGCCATATCTAGTGCATACTGAACTTGTTTATCCGCCGCCTGGTGGCGCGCCATATCGATAGCGGCACCAACCACAAGCATTATCGCCAACAGGATACCGGCCCAAGCGACCACAATCGTGGCCCGTCGGTTCTCGACGAACCGAACGATCATTTCTTTAGTCATAGCGAGTCTACGCTCCAAAAAGCTTCGACCCCTAGACTCAAACGAACGGTATCAAGTATAAGTTTATCTAATACTTACCAAGTGTACTATATTTTTTGAAAAATCGAAATAAATTCGAGTATAGATACAACGATAAGTTGCAAAACACTAGTTCAATCAGTGGTATGCGCGCCATCGTTGCATCTATAGATATCGGTCTTAGAGCTGCCCCAACAGATAGTCGGCGCTTGAAACCTCGAAGCCGCCGCCCTGCTCAACGTTTAGTTCTGCTACAGTGCCATCTTTGACAATCATGGAGTAGCGTTGCGACCGTTGGCCCATGCCAAAGCCGCTTCCATCCATTTCGAGACCAAGCGCCGCCGCGAATGTCCCATTCCCATCGGCCAGCATGCGAACTTTACCGTCGACACCATTGTCTTTGCCCCACGCGCCCATCACAAAGACATCGTTCACAGACGTACAAATAATGTCATCGACGCCTTTAGCCGCGAGGTCGCCTTGCTTTTCCACAAATCCGGGCAAGTGCTTGGCGGAACAGGTTGGCGTGTAAGCACCTGGCACAGCAAAAAGAGCGACTGTTTTACCGGCGAAAACATCCGCGGTTGAAACTGGCTCCGGCCCATTGGCCGTCATTTCCATAAAGGTTGCCTCGGGTAGTTTATCGCCTACTGAAATCGTCATCGAAGGGTCTCCTGTGATCTTCGCTTCCTACATAATCCGCTACAGCTCGCCCGCAATGACAAAAGCTTGCCAAATTTCTGCGTTGAAGTAGCGTCGTGGTCACCAAAGGAGAAAATGCGTGCAAGATTTAACCGGTAAACTGCTCGTCGCGATGCCAGGCATCGGCGACCCGCGATTCAATCGTGCGGTAATCCTGGTGTGCGCGCATAGCGAAGACTATACGATGGGTCTGGTTCTCAATAACCCTATCGACGACCTCACATTGCCCGAGCTCTTCACGCAGCTTGGTATCGAGCAGAATATCCAACTGCCAGACGAATATGTTCTGAATGGCGGCCCTGTCGGCACAGATCGCGGCTTCGTCGTACATTCCACAGACTATTTCAGCGATGGCGCCACAGTTGAAGTCGATGACGATTTCTCAATGACTGCAACCCGCGATGTCCTGCGCGCGATGGCCACTGAAGGCGCGCCGCTGCAAGCGACGATGACCCTCGGCTATGCAGGTTGGGGACCTGGTCAGTTAGAACACGAGTTGTCGGAGCATGCCTGGCTGGTCTCAGACCCGCATGAAGACATCATTTTCGGGTCAGCGCATTCGAAAAAGTGGGAGCAGACGCTCGGTATGATCGGGATCGATCCCGCCCATCTCCACATGACAGGTGGGAGCGCTTAGCGCAGCGGCTCTTCTCGCACATCATAGGCATAGAATGGATCCTGGCGTGACCGGATCACAGCTGGGGCAATCTTTCCAGCAATCCACATTGGCCCATAGGTCATTGCGCGGCTAAGCGGCGTAGGCTTGTGAAACAGTTTGGCATTGCCGCGAGAGGCCGCTTGCACTTTTGCCGTGCGCGGCTGGCGGCTTTCGAAATAGGTTTGCAGCGCCGACGGCATATCCTCGGCCTCATCCGAGGTGAGTTTCGCCAAGAGGTAGGCGTCCTCAATCGCCATCACCGCCCCTTGCGCCTGGAATGGCAGCGTCGGATGGCAGGCATCCCCTAACAAAACCGCGCGTCCATCTACCCATGTCTCCAGCGGCTTCCGGTCAAACAGCGCCCATTTGAAGTGCGCGTCCGCTGTCTCAATCAGGTTGGTAATAATTGGATGCCAGCCTTCAAAATCGGCCAAAACCTCCGCTTTGGTGCCCTGCTCGGTCCAGGACTCCGATGTCCAAGTATCGCTCTCAACAATGCCAACAAAATTTGCGAGCGTCCCGCCGCGCAGGCGATAAGTCACCGCGTGACGACGCTTTCCAACCCAGACACAAGCCGTGGGTGGCGGCACCAGGTCCCCCAGTTTGTCCATCGGAACCACTGCGCGCCAGGCCGTGTTGCCGGTGAAATCAGGTTGGTCAGGCCCAAGCATTTGCGTGCGAATGGCGGAATGCAGCCCATCCGCACCAATCAACAGATCAGCTTCGATTGCCTCACCCGTCTCCAAATGCGCCAGCACGCGCTGCCCTTGGTTTTCGTAAGCGGTACAAATTGCGCCGAGCCGAACCGCGTTTGGCTGCCGGCTGTGCAGCAATTCCGAAAGTGCATCGATCAAGTCCGCGCGGTGAAGATGAAGATATGGCGCGCCCCACCGCTCGATAATCGCTTGGCGCGCCTCGATTTCAAAGATCTGGTTGCCTGAGCGACCAAACCGCATCTCTAGAGCTTCCGGCTGGAAGGCATCGCGCGCAATCCGCTCTTCAACGCCAAGCGCGCGGAACACTTTCATACCGTTCGGGCTAATCTGAATACCGGCGCCAACTTCCGTCAGCTCCCCTGCGCGTTCCAGCACCTCAACCTTCCATCCAAAGGCGTGAAAGGCGAGCGCTGCCGTGAGCCCGCCAATACCCCCTCCAACGATGATCACTTTTGGCATGCGGGAAATGATCCTCAACGAAACAACTGCGTAGCGCTACATCCTAGCGAACTCGCGCAAATAGGGAATAACCGTATTAACCACAGTAATTTGTTGCAAATTCGAAATAAATTGCCAAACTCGCACTAACCAAAGCCAGAACGGCTTTGCAAAAGCGAGTAGAATTCATGCGCCAAACACACAAAAATGGCCCACGTTTACTGGCACTTGCAGGAACGCTCTTACTGTTATCAGCCCCTGCTCTTGCGGAAAGTGTCACCGTCTATGGCGGGGGAAAATCCAAGACCTATTCTAGCCAGGAGCGAGTGTCTCCAGTCATAATCGCCGGTGGCGAGAATCGTGAAACCGCATTCGAGAAGCGCGTTCAGCGTTTTGCGACCGAACGTAAGGTTCAGTCCATTCTCGAAGACCGCGACACTGAAGAGGCGCGGGAAACATCTGACGCTATGATGCGGGTCATTCTGCGCGGCAATCGCGACGCGCAGAAAAACTACTCACGCTATTACCCATATCACGCGCGCTCTGCCGACTTCTATGCGCGGCTTGAACAGACGATGCGGGAACAAAAAGCTGGGATCCGCGTCTATCGCCAAAGCGTTCTCGACGATGTCTCAAGCGAAGATCTCCAGCGCGTCGCGAAAGCTATGAACGACCTGGACTAAAGCCAAAGGGGGCGTTGCCTTTGGGGCAAAAGAAAGCGCGCTGATCAATCCGATCAGCGCGCTTTTGTTTTATGAAGGTTCGAGAGGGCTTATTCAGCCGCTTCGAACTGGTTCATTGTGTTGTGAGCGCCGCCTGCTTTCAGCGCGCGATCGCCAGCAACCATCTCCTTGAACGTGTCGCCAAGGTCAGAGCCAACCTCATGTTGGTGCTTCACCGCAGAAACGCCGCGGCGGATTTCTTCACGCTGAACGTTCTTGACGTAAGCAAGCATCTTCTCGTCGCCAAAGTAGCCGTTTGAAAGCTCGTCCATACCCTTCGCCGTGAGGTGGAAGGTCGGCAGCGTGATCAAGTTGTGGAACACACCGGCGCGAGCAGAAATGTCAGTCTGGAAGCTTTGCAGACGGGCATCGGCCTCAAGACCGAGATCGGTCTCATCGAACTTCGAAGACATCAGCGCGGTACCATCTGGGTAGTCGCCTTCAGCAATTTTACCTTCCGCAATCCACTGCTCGCGAACTTGCTTGCGCAAGTTCAGCGTCCAGTTGAAGCTTGGTGAATTGTTGTAAGTCAGCTTCGCATTTGGAACGACTTCGCGGATCGCATTCACCATGGAGGCGATATCGTCGACATTCGGCGTTGCAGTTTCGATCCAAAGAAGATCGGCACCGCCATCACGTAGAGAGCTAATGCAATCTTCGATCACGCGCTCGCGGCCAGTATTCTCTTTGAACTTGTAAAGACCGTTCGGCATCCGCACTGGGCGTGCAACCTTGCCATCACGCATCAGCGCAACTTCGCCTTCTTTCAGCGGGTTCGCATCGGTGACTTCTTCGGTCTCAACCCATTTGATGTATTCCGCAGCGTGATCGCCTGGCTCCATTGAGACTGGGATTTTCTGCGTCAGGCCAGCGCCGAGGCTGTCAGTCCGCGCAACGATAACACCTTCGTCAACGCCAAGCTCTTCGAACGCCATGCGACAAGCGCGCAGCTTTGTGATGAAGTCTTCGCGTGGAACCGTCACTTTGCCGTCCTGGTGACCACACTGTTTCGCGTCAGACACCTGGTTCTCGATCTGCAAGCAGCAAGCACCCGCAAGGATCAGCTCTTTCGCAAGCAAGTAAGTTGCGTGCTCGTTACCAAAGCCAGCATCGATATCGGCAATAATCGGCACAACATGGCTCTCGAAAGTATCGATACGGTAGATAATTTCGTCGAGCGTTGACTGGTCAGCGCCTGACTCTCTCGCCGCATTCAGCTCTTGGAAGAGATCATTCAGCGCAACTTCGTCAGCCTGGCGCAGCGATGTGTAGATCTCTTTGATCAGATCGGTCACAGCCGTTTTTTCGTGCATAGACTGATCCGGCAGGTGGCCGAAGCTGTTGCGAAGGCCAGCAACCATCCAACCAGAAAGATAGATGTAAGTGCCTTTCGCCGTGCCGCGCATGCGCTTCACCGCTTTGATTTTCTGATGCGCGTGGAAGCCAGACCAGCAACCGAGTGACTGGGTGAACTTAGAAGAGTCAGCTTCATAAGCCGCCATATCTTCGCGCATGACGCCAGACATCGCTTTCGCAATATCGAGGTGCGTATTGTAAGTGTTCTGGATCTTCAGCTGAACAACATCTTCGACGCTAATGCCCGCTTTGGTGCGGCCTTCAGGGTAGCGCTTCAGGGTTTCTTCCATCAATTGGCTGTATGTTGGACGTTGGGTCATGATTTTATCCTCGTCTAATTCTGCTTTTGTCTTGGGGGCTTTAGGGGTTAGTTGGCGTCGCGAAGGACGTCGTAAGCGGGCAAGGTCAGGAAGTCGGCGAGCTGATCGCCCGTCGCGGTTTGGACAAAGACTTCTGTGGCTTCCGGATAGCGTCCGTCAGCATAAGCATTGTCGCCGAGTGTTGCTTTGATCTTGCCAAGCTCATCACTGAGCAGCGCATCAAATGCTGCAGCCGTGAAGACTTCAGCAGATCCATCTTCCTTTTTGTACTCGGTGCCGTGTGTGAGCCACTGCCACAGCTGGCTGCGAGAAATCTCTGCGGTCGCAGCATCTTCCATCAGGTTGTGAATGGGCACCGCACCGCGGCCACGCAGCCAAGCAGCTGTGTACTCAATACCCACAGAAATATTCGTCCGAATACCAGCCTCTGTCACATCGCCTGTATGCGGGGTCAGCAAAGACTCTTCAGTGATGTTCGGGAACTGACGCTGGCTCAGAACCTGGTTGGCGTTCGGCATTTCAGCGTCAAACACTTCCATAGCAACCGGGACCAGATCCGGGTGGGCGACCCAAGTTCCATCATGGCCTTGCTGAGCTTCACGCTTCTTGTCGGCACGAACTTTATCGAACGCCGCGGTGTTCGCTGCCTCATCGCCTTTCACTGGGATCTGCGCCGCCATGCCGCCCATCGCGTGGGCCCGGCGGCGGTGACAGGTCTGGATCAGCTTCAGCGAGTAAGCTTTCAAGAAGGCACGATCCATACCGACCTGCGCGCGATCCGGCAGAACGTATTCTGGGTGATTGCGCAGCGTTTTGATATAGCTGAAAATATAGTCCCAACGGCCGCAATTCAAGCCGACAATGTGATTGCGCATCACGTACAGGATCTCATCCATCTGGAAGGCCGCTGGCAGCGTTTCGATCAGGACGGTCGCTTTGATCGTGCCGTTTGGAATGCCGAGCGCGGCTTGCGCGAAGTTGAAAACATCATTCCAGAGGCGCGCCTCTTGGTAATTCTCCATTTTCGGCAAGTAATAGAACGGGCCTTTTTCCTGTTCCATCAGCGCTTTGCCATTATGGAAGATGTGCAGGCCAAAATCGAACAGGCTCGCTGACATTGGCTGGCCATCAACTGTGACGTGCGCTTCCTGCAAATGCCAACCGCGAGGGCGTACCAGCATGGTCGCTGTCTCATCGTTCAGACGGTAGGACTTACCGCGCGCCTCATCATCAAAGGCGAGATTGCCTGCCGCGTAATCGATCATGTTCGCCTGGCCTTCGACCATATTGGAGAAGGTTGGCGATGAAGCATCTTCAAAATCCGCCATGAACATTTTGGCGCCGGAGTTCAGCGCGTTGATCATCATCTTGCGATCGACAGGACCCGTGATCTCAACGCGGCGATCTTGCAGTGCTTTTGGAACCGGCGCGACTTCCCAAACAGACTTACGGATGTGTTCTGTTTCGAGCGGGAAGCTTGGCATTTCGCCATCGTCGAAACGCATCTGTGCCAATTTGCGATTTTCAAGCAGGATTTTCCGCTGTCCGCCAAACCGGCGCTCAAGATCCGCAACAAATAGAAGCGCGCGATGCGTGAGAACACGCTCATACTCCGGCGGCACAGTCCCTACTACTTCCGCCGGGCGGCGGTGTCGCGGGGTTTGCTTGGCGGCTTGAACCGCATCTTGAATTAGCGTGCCAGACATGGCGGACTCCTGATTTTGTAATTGCCCTCCTCTATTTACAAAACCTGTGCCACGTCCATACCAACCCTATATCTATTGGGTTTCATTGTTTGTTATGTAAATTTCAGTATGTAATGTTTGTAAATGTTGTAATTGTCTCAGCGTATGAAGAAAAAGCTCATTATCGGCCCGCGCATCAAGCGCTTACGTACTCAACTCAGCCTAACCCAGGCTGAGTTTGCGCGCCGTCTCGATGTCTCCGCGACCTATGTGAATTTGATCGAGCGCAATCAGCGTCCGGTTAGCGCGGCCGTTCTGTTAAAGCTGGCTGAAGAGTTCGACATCAATGTCGCCGATCTGGCACAGGACATGGATGCGGGCCTGGTAAACGAGCTGGTCAACGCGCTGCGCGATCCCGTTTTCGGAGAGCTGCAAATCCCGAAAGGCGAACTCGAAGACTTGGTTGGGGCGAGCCCAGAGACGATCAAAGGGTTTCTTCGCCTGCACGAACGTTACCGCGAACTGGCACTCAGCACCTATTCTGACGCAAACCCGCTCGCGGACCGCGAAAAGGTTGAACTGCTTGAGGAAAGCGCCCGGCCCGTCGAAAAGGTTCGACAGTTCCTGCACGAGCAAAGCAACTATTTCCCGGAGCTCGATGAAACGGCGTCGGCTTTCTATGCCGAGCTGACATCCGGACGAAAAACCATCGAAATGGCGATCCAGGAAAGATTGGAAGACAAATACAAGCTGCGCATTCGCGTACTGCCGAGCTCGGCTATGCCGTCGTCTTTCACCTACTTTGATCGCCACCGTTCCGGCATCGACATTTCAGAACTGCTCCACCCGACCGGACGACAATTCCAGCTCGCCTTCCAACTCGGGCTGCTCGAGTATCGCGACCTGATCGAGGATATTGTCGCGAAATCCGGCTTGAAAGAAGACAGCGCTCAGGGTCTCGCGCGGGTCTCGCTAACCAACTATTTTGCGGCCGCCTTGCTGATGCCTTACAAGGCGTTCCTCAAAGCCTGCGAAGATACGCGCTACGATGTTGACCTTCTTAGCCACCGCTTCGGCACCAGTTTCGAACAGACCGCTCACCGCCTCACCACGCTGCAAAAGCCAGATGCCAAGGGCATTCCTTTCTTCTTTCTGCGGATCGATGCAGCCGGGAATGTCTCAAAACGCTTCAGCGCGGGCCGGTTCCACTTCTCGAAGTTTGGCGGCGCCTGCCCGCGTTGGAACATTCACCGGACCTTTGAACAGCCTGGCGAAACGCTAACGCAGCTGATCCAGATGCCGGACGATACAACCTATGTGTCGATCTCGAAGGCGATCAATCGCTCACGCGGCCATCACGGGCGACCACCCGCACGGGTCGCGATCGGGCTTGGCTGCGACAAAGCCTATGCCGACAGCCTGATCTATTGCGATCGCCTGGATCTCGCCTCGCAGAAACCGACGCCGATTGGTGTGAACTGCTACCTTTGCGACCGCCAAAATTGCGCCTCTCGCGCGCACGCGCCGCTCAATCGCAAACTCAAATTTGACGCTCATGCACGCGGCATCTCACTGTATGAGTTCGAACCGGTCCGGTCGAAAGAAAGCTAAGCGCCGCCCGAGACTGCTTGCAGCATCCACCGAAACGAATAGGTGCCCGGTCCCACCCGGTATTGCGGCAACGCATCCGGACCGCAAGCGCCGGTGCCGAGACCTCGCATCGCTATATCAATATGCACTTCGGTCGTCGCCGCAGGCCGAAGCTCGGCGAGCGTTTCTGCTTCGTTGAGATCCGCATCATGGTGCGGCCGCGTGGTGAAGCTCAGAGGCTCGGGCAAGCTAATCTTTACGCCATTACCCGTCGTATTTGTAAGCTGAAACCATCGGCACTGCTCATGCGCGCCATATTCCTGCGGGCGGACATAAGGGTGGTATTGATCTGCAACCGTGGACGACCAATGCCCAATCGTTTGCGCCAGGTGGCGATCCGGATAGGATTCATCAGGCCCGAGGCCATACCAGTCCAATCGGTCAAACGCGCTCGGCACTTCAAACCGTACTCCGATACGCGGCAAATCGGTCCAAGCCTCAGGAATTGTGATTGTCTCATCCACAACAATCACCCCGTCTGAGACCGACCAGACTCTATGGTGTTCAGCGAAAGCGCCGTCGGCGCCGACCCATTTGCGCTCGACAGACAGTCCGCTGGCGTCTTGCCTCTGGACACATGCACTCGGCTGCAAGGCGTTGAGCCCATATCCAACCCACTGCCCCGTTCGGTTTTTGAACAGAGGCCGCGCACCGGGCTTCCCACCATCATTATCGGTCGGCGCGCGCCAGAGACAGAGTGAGATTGGCGAGCTGACAATCTCCTCACCGCCTGACCTGATCGATATAACACCCTCTTGTTCAGACACCGCGACGTTCAGACCAGCATGCTGGAACGCACCAGTCTCGGCGCTCGGCGCGCGAGTCTCTACCGTCAGCGTGGAGGCGTACTTTAGCTCGAGTTGATCCCACGCCACTTGGTGCCCGGCATCGCCCCATGCGGGTTCCTCTCTTGAATGCCAAGAGACGTCTAAGTGCCAATCGCCTAATGAGGCGAGATCCGCACGGAATGGCAGTTCGAGATCTTTAGACGCTCCGGGCTCGACCAAAATAGCGCCCTCTCCCGCTTCAACCTCCTGGCCATCGTTCAAGAGACGCCAGCGCATCACCAAATCACCCGTGTCCCGAAAGACCTGGCGATTGCTAACACGTAACTTCCGTTGATCGGTCAGCTCTGTGGTCACTGGGCGCGCGGCCCACATATACTCACGCAATGCGGGATGCGGAACACCGTCTGGACCAACCAAGCCATTGATATTGAAATTGCCGTCATTCGGCTCATCACCATAATGCCCGCCATAGGCCCAGAAGAACCGACCTTGCTCGTCGGTCTCCGCGAGGCCCTGGTCGCGCCAATCCCAAACAAAGCCGCCCGCCAAGGCCGGCTCCTCGAAGAAGGCATCGACATAAGCGCTCAGCGAGCCGTTGGAATTGCCCATCGCGTGCGAGAATTCACACAAGATTAGCGGTCGATCATCGCCTTCGGTCTGCTCCGCCCAGCGCGCCCAGTCGACGATATGATCGATTGGCGGATACATCGGGCAGACAACATCTGTGGCTGCCAGTTCAACTGCGCTCGGTGATTGTTGTGTCGTCTCAGGGGATCTCCCAAACGGGAAACTTAGGCGAAGAGAGACAGCACCTTCATAGTGAATGAAGCGCGTCGGATCGAGATGTCGCGCGGCCGCTGCAGCCGCGTCGTGGGCCGGACCATGTCCAGCCTCATTCCCAAGCGACCAGCCTATAATGCACGGATGGTTTCGATCGCGGGCGATCATCCGTGTCGTACGCTCAACAATCGCAGGCAGGAAATCCGCTTGATGGGGAACCTCTGACCATCGGGCGTGGCATTCGACATTCGCCTCATCAATCACATAGAAACCGAGCTCATCCGCAAGATCGAGCAAAGCCGGGTCGTTCGGATAATGCGCTGTTCGGATCGCATTGATATTGTGCTGCTTCATCGTCACCAACTCAGCGCGAATATCCTCGCGGCTGCAGGTTTTGCCATTCTCTGGATGATGGTCGTGACGATTGACGCCAATCAAAACGACGGGCCGTCCGTTCACACTCAGACGCCGACCAGCTGTTTCAATTCGCGTGAAGCCAATCCAAGTTTCGTACACTTCCGTCACCGCTCCGCTTGGATCGAGCAGTTCCGTTATGAGCCGATACCGACTTGGAATCTCGGCAGACCAAGGCGCAGCGTTTGGAATGTCTAGTTCGAGCGACGCGGCGTAGGCTTTAAAACTGTAAGATTGCGCCCACTGCTCACCGACAGATTGCGATGTGTCGAATTGATCGACTGGCGCCGTCGCCTCAGCAATCGCCGCGCGGTTGCCAGGCCCTTGCAGTTGTGACCGCACCGACCATCCGGCCGAGTCGCCGGTGATGCTCGCACGAATAGATGCTGTTCCGATCTTGGACGCAGGATCGAAATCAGTGTCTATGACCAGATCGTCGAGATGAGTCACTCCTCGCGATTCAAGCCAAACCGAGCGATGAAGTCCACCATGGTTCCAGTGATCTTGGTCTTCAATCCAAGTCGCGTCGCACCAGCGCACGACCATGAGCGCGAGTTCGTTTTCACCAGGCTGCAGAGCCTCTGTGAGATCAAATTCGCTCGGCAAGCGCGAGTCCTTTGCCATGCCGATAAAGACCTGATTGCACCAGACCAGAACTAGGCTCTCGAACCCGCCAATATGAAGTATGGTGCTGCGGCCTTGCCAGGCCTCCGGCACCGCGATCGCACTTCGATACAATCCAGTTGCATTCTTATTGGGGACGGCTGGCGGCTTCTGGCAATCGAATGGCATTTGCCAGTTGGCGTAATGTGGCAGGTCGTCAGTGCCTTGCCGAGTCCACACGCCTGGAACCTTTATGTCTCGCCATGAAGCCTTATCGGTGCTTGACGAGGTCCAGTCCGCTGGCGCCGAGTCCGGACGCGGCGCGAGTTGAAACCGCCAATCGCCATCCAAAGACAGACGCCACGGCGAAGCGCCCGCGTCCAGAGCCGCCTCATTAGGAAACCCTTGCAAGTCCGCACGCGCTTCAAGGCGGCCCAGCGATGTCAGTCGCGGGCTTAACAATTGCGAAAGCGGCAATGGCAATGGCGACACCCAGCTCTCCTAAAAAGCGCATAATTCCTTGAAGGTTCTGGTCCACTATAAAGCCAGATAAATCAATGGCGTGTAATGGACGCTGACGTCTCTTCATCGATTCTCCGGGCACTTCATCGCACTTTTTTTACCCAAGCGCTTGCTGAATCGCTTGTCACATCTCGAGCAAAATGTTAGCGCTAACACAATTAACTCGGACTCACGTTTTCTAAGATGCGTGCGCCACAATCATGATTGATAACGGCTAGGGAGGCCCATTCTTATGACCCGCGCAGCACTTCTATCTATGGGCCTTCTCGCCAGCCTTGCAGTGGGTTTGCAGGCTTGCCAAACGGCAGAAACAGCCGAACCCCAAACCGTCGCTGCAGACACCCCCGTCCAAGCTCTAGCGATTTCAGAAGACCCTGAGGTCGCGGCCTTGATCGCGCAAATGACGCTCGATGAAAAGCTCGCACAACTCAGCTGTATCTGGATCAATAAAGGGCAGATCCTCGACGAGAATGGCGACTTCTCGCCCACGAAAATGAAAGAGGTGCACCCGCACGGCGTCGGCTGCTTTGCCCGCCCGCAAGACACAATGGGTATGGAAGTCACTGAAGAGCGTAAAGACGTCAATGACGCGACCGTTGTCCGCCGCATGTCGGCGCGCACACCGAGTGAGACGGTCAAGCTCACCAATGCCGTCCAAAAATGGATGATTGAAGAGACACGTCTCGGCATCCCTACTCTCTTCCACGAAGAAGGGTTGCATGGATTTCAGGGGCGCTATGCGACCTCCTTCCCGCAATCCATCGCCCTCGCAAGCACGTTCGACCCGGAGCTGTTGGAGCGCATTTACGACATCACGGCTCGCGAGATCCGGGTACGCGGCGTCCATCACGTTTTGTCTCCCGTCGTAGATGTGGCGCTTGACCCACGCTGGGGGCGCATAGAGGAAACGTTCGGCGAAGACCCTTATCTGGTGAGCCGCCTCGGTGTCGCGGCCATTCGCGGTTTTCAGGGCGAAGGTGACACGATCCCAGACGGCAAAGTTCTGACAACGCTTAAGCACATGACCGGTCATGGTCAGCCCGAAGCCGGCATGAATGTCGGCCCGGCACAGTTACCCGAGCGTGTGCTGCGTGAGATTTTCTTTCCACCGTTTGAAGCGGCCGTGAAAGAAGCCGACGCCGCCAGCGTGATGGCGAGCTATAATGAAATTGACGGCATCCCATCGCACGCGAATGAGTGGCTGCTGAATGATATCCTACGCGGCGAGTGGGGCTTCGATGGCGTCGTGGTCGCTGACTATTTTGCGATCAATGAGCTGCAAGTGCGTCACCGCTTGGTCGACTCACTTGCCGCAGCTGGCGCCCTCGCGCTTGCTTCGGGTGTAGATTTCGAACTGCCCGATGGCGTCGCCTTCTATCAGATGAAAGACGCCATCGAAGCGGGCGATGTCGATATTGCTCTGATCGATCAAGCTGTTGAACGCGTCTTGCGGATGAAAAAGCGCGGCGGTGTGTTTGATGATCCCTATGCAGACGGCGCCGAGGCGGATGCCTTGACCGGCAATGCGGAAGCTCGGTCGGTTGCGCTTGAAGCGGCCCACAAAGCCGCGGTCCTTGTGAAAAATGACGAGAACGCCCTGCCGCTCGATAAGTCAGCTTTGTCTCGCGTCGCAGTGATAGGACCGAATAGCGACATCACTGTTCTGGGCGGATACTCGGATGAACCAAGACAGACGGTCAGCATTCTCGATGGGTTGAAAGCCGAATTCCAGGACGAGATCGAAATCGTCCACTCAAAAGGCGTGAAGCTCACTGACAATCGCTCCTGGTGGGATGATGAAGTCAACCTCGCTGATCGTGCCGAGAACCTAGCGATGATCGATGAAGCCGTAGCCGCCGCTCAGGGCAGCGACCTTATCATCTTGGCGATTGGCGGCGACGAGTCGACCTCGCGCGAAGCCTGGTCCGAAACCCACCTTGGCGACCGCGATGACATAACGCTGATAGGTGAACAGACGGAGCTGGTCGAAGCCCTCGCCGCCACCGGCATCCCTATGGTCGGCGTCATCATTTCAGGCCGCCCACTCGCGCTGACCGATGTCGAAGACCACTTCGATGCCATCCTATATGGCTGGCAACTTGGCCAAGAGACGGGTACGGCGGTGGCTGATCTGCTCGTCGGCCATGTCTCGCCGAGCGGCAAAATGCCCGTCTCTATCCCGCGTAATGTTGGGCAGATCCCGGCCTATTACTATCACAAACCGACCGCACGCCGCGGCTATGCCTTCACAGAAACTGGACCGCTCTATGCGTTCGGGTACGGCCTCAGCTATTCCAGCTTCGACATCTCTGACCCGGTTTTGGCGGATGCCGAAATCGCGCCGGACGGCAGCACAAGCGTCACCGTCTCGGTCACCAATACGGGCAGCATGCAAGCCGATGAGGTCGTACAAATGTACATCCACGACCGCATCAGCAGCGTGACCCGTCCGGTCAAAGAGCTCAAAGGCTTCGAGCGCGTCAGCCTCGCACCAGGCGAGACCAAACAGGTCGAACTCAAGATCACGCCTGCCTCGCTCCAATTCTTTAACCGCGACATGCTGCGCGTCGTAGAGCCGGGCGAGTTTGAAATCATGGTCGGCGCAAGCTCAGACTCGCACAAGTCGACCGTTTTGACGGTGAGATAGCGTTTGGCACTGGAAACTGAAAAATGGTGCCCGGGGGCGGATTTGAACCACCGACACGCGGATTTTCAATCCGCTGCTCTACCCCTGAGCTACCCGGGCAGGCCAAACAGGGAAGCGGCTTCTTAGCGGCCCTCTTCCCGCTTGTCCAATGCGGAAATCGTTTTTTTGCAGATCAGCTGTAACGCGCGTCGACTTTGAGTTTTTCCGCGTCTTCGGACGCGGCAACCGCTTTCACGCTTGCCTCAAGATCGGCGAGATATTCATCAATGAAATCGGCATGTTTTGGCGACAACATTAGATGCAAACTCGGTGGACCCTTGGTGACCGAGGTAAACCAGCCGCGGCGGTAAATTTCGCCATAAATCGCGAAAGCGTGGTGATCCGGATGCCGGAACGCGATCAAACCGAGCATCGGATTGCCGAGGATTTCGAACCCCAGGCGCTTCACCCCCTCTTCCACGCGCTGCCGCGTGGCGCAGACTTCACCTTGCAAACGCTTATAGCCCTCAATGCCGAGATGGTTCATCACCGCCCAGGCCGCCGAGATCGCGCCGCCCGGCCGTGTGCCAGCCAGCGTTGGCGTCTTCATCGGCGCGCCGGACCACTGGTTCATGTCGAAAGGCATGTGCGCGAAGAGGGCTTCGGATCGAAACAGGACCGTTGAGGCGCCTTTCGCGGCATAGCCATATTTGTGCAGATCCGCGCTCATCGAATGAACACCTGGCAGTTCAAAATCAAAGGCAGGCACAGGGACGCCATTCATGCGGGCGAACGGCGCGAAATAACCGCCGACGCAGGCATCGACATGCAGCCACAGCTCTTTTTGAACAGCCGCGTCACTCAGCGCTTCAATCGGATCAATGATGCCGTGCGGGAAGTTTGGCGCTGAGCCCACAATCATAATCGTATCATCATCACACGCCGCGATCATGGCTGGGACGTCTGCTTCGTAGGTCCCATCCGTCTTCACTGGAATGCGGCGGATCTCGATGTCCATCAAATGCGCGGCCTTGTCGAAGGCAAGATGAGCGGAGAATGGCAAGACCACATTGGCCCGCTCGCGTGCGCGTCCGTTCGCTCGGGCGTAATCGCGCGCGGTTTTAATCGCCATGGTGATCGAGTCGGTTCCACCAGACGTCATCGCGCCGGTGCTGCCTTCGGGGCCATGCAACAGGCCGAGCCCCATTGAGACAACATCCTTTTCCATTTGCGCCAGGGACGGAAACGCTAGTGGTCCGAGGCCATTCTCGGACATAAAGGCCGCATAGGCCTCTTTCTGAATGGCCGCGATCTCCTCGCCGGCATTAAAGACATATACAGCTGTGCGACCGTCGCGCCATTTCGCATCAGACGCGCCGCGCGCCTGCATGTCCTTTTGAATGTCCTCCCACGGACGGCCCTGCTCTAACATTTTCATCAGAGATCTCCTGTCTGTGCTGGCACAGTGCGACAGACCGGATAGAAAATCGAGGGGGCGCCGCAAAATAAAGCGGCGCCCGTAGACGGCGGGACTAGCTGCCCATCTCGTCATGCATAATCGCTGTAAGCTGAGGCGCGTCGATAGACCCTACCGCTTTAACAATCGCATCAACACGGCACTGTCTTTCATAAATCCGATCGCGCAGCGTCTCGCGTTTCCCATAAATACGACAAACGTGTTTCGAGGCCGAGTTGATTTTGCGAAACACTTCAGCAGCGTCTGTCGCATTGTCGAGGTCATACCCTTTGATCGAAACCTCCATAGACTTCTCTCGGGGGTCAAGCTCGACAGCCATTACGGGCGTGAGCGCACAAGCGGTTGTAGCAATAAGGGCGGTGGTCAGGGTTTTGGAAAACGTCATTCTTTATCCTCCGATTGAGGTTTGTCGCTATTGCCTCTCTTCCCTGTGACATTTGTCATATCACATTTTATCGAAAAACAATATGAACTTTTTGTTACTACATTTGTAACATAAACGCTTTACAGAACAGCACGTTTCCTCTTTCGTTCTTTGTCGGACCTCGCTAACCCTCAAGCATGGCTAAGTCTCACTTCGTTTGCCAATCCTGCGGCGCTGTTCATTCAAAATGGTCGGGGCGCTGTGATGCGTGCGGTGAGTGGAACACGCTCACCGAAGAGGCAGCCGCTGGCCCACCCGGCGGCCTGAAAGCAGAAAAGTCTGGAACTAAGCGATCGGGCAAGGCTGAGTTCACGGCCCTAGACGGCAATGATGCCCCACCCGAGAGGATCGTTTTAGGGGTCGACGAACTTGATCGCGTATTTGGCGGCGGGATCGTGCCTTCGAGCGCAACGCTTATCGGCGGCGACCCTGGTATAGGAAAGTCGACACTGCTCTTACAAGTCGCAGCCCGCCTCGCGCGGAACGGTCTCACAACTGTCTATGTGTCTGGCGAAGAAGCCACAGCGCAGATTCAAGACCGTGCGCGTCGTTTGAAAGTCGCTGACAGCCCCGTGCAACTCGCGACTGAAACGGACCTTCGAAAAGTTCTGTCCGCGCTAAAATCCGCTCAGCCCGATTTCGTTGTCATCGATTCGATCCAGACCATGTGGTCCGACAGTCTCGACGCAGCGCCCGGCAGCGTCAGCCAAGTCCGCGCCTGCGGACAAGAACTGACCCGATGGGCGAAAAAGTCAGGCGCTGCGCTGATCTTGGTGGGCCATGTCACCAAAGAGGGACAGATTGCGGGCCCGCGCGTGGTCGAGCACATGGTCGACACGGTCTTCTATTTCGAGGGCGAACGCGGTCATCAGTTCCGCATTCTTCGCGCCGTCAAAAATCGATTTGGGCCGACAGATGAAATCGGTATTTTCGAAATGCATCAGTATGGGCTGGCGCCAGCGCGGGAACCGTCCGCGCTCTTTCTATCGTCAGAGCATGATGAAGCGGGCGGTGCCGCCGTCTTCGCTGCCATGGAAGGCTCCCGTCCGGTGCTGGCAGAAGTGCAAGCTCTCGTCGCCCCAAGCGCTTATGGCACCCCGAGGCGCTCCATTGTCGGATGGGACAGCAATCGGCTCGCCATGCTGCTCGCCGTTCTTGAAGCAAGGTGCGGGGTCTCTTTAGGGGGACGCGATGTCTACCTCTCCGTGGCAGGCGGCTATCGAATTGCTGAACCGGCAGGCGACTTGGCGGCGGCCGCTGCGCTTCTCACCTCCGCATCAGGAAACCCCGGCCCCGCCAAATCGATTTACTTCGGCGAGGTCTCCCTATCGGGCGCGGTACGACCAGTCGCGCGCATGGAACAACGCTTAAAAGAGGCCGCGCGGCTCGGCTTTGAACGCGCATATGTTCCGGAAGGCAGTCCAACCGCGATTGAAGGCTTGACGATTAGCCCGATCAAGCGCCTATCTGATTTAGTAGATTTGATCGCGCCGGAAGCTGGCCAATGATGGAAGCCCTTACAGCCTTTGATGCCGTTGCGATCGTGATCGTCATCGTTTCAACGCTCATGGCTCTTGCGCGTGGTTTCATGCGAGAACTTGCGACACTGGGAGCATTTATCGCCGCCATTGCCGCCGCCTTTTTTGCCCGCAAATTCTTTGTCGCCCAGCTCGACGCATTACTTCCCACCGAGTCGCCGGTGTGGTTGCCGGATGCGATCATCTTCGTCGTCGTCTTCTTGGTTGTCTATGTTGCCGTGGCCTGGTTTGGTGCGAATCTGTCACGGACCATCCAGGGCGTTGATGGCATCGGACTGTTGGACCGGGTGGCGGGCGGACTGTTCGGATTTGCCCGCGGCGGAGTCGTGCTGATTTTCTTTGTCTACCTGCTCAACCTTGCGATGGATCAAGACCAGATCCCGGAATTCGTAACCCAGGCAAGGACTTATCCGCTGATCGCGGCGGGCGCAAACTATCTGGGAGAGCGAGCCCCGGAGCTCGCGGAGCGAACATCACAGACATCGAACCTTGACGTGGAGACCGGCTCGGAATAATCCGCGCACGAACAGACCGCGAGGGTTAGTCGAATGCTCTTTGATCATGATGACGACAAACCTCGGGAGGAATGCGGCGTTGTCGGCGTGTTCGGTCACACACAAGCTTCTCTCTTAGTCGCCCTCGGATTGCATGCGCTGCAGCACCGCGGCCAGGAAGCTTGCGGTATCACAACATTTGATGGCGAGAAGTTTCATGGCGAGCGCCATATGGGTCTGGTCGGAGATAATTTCGGCGGCGACCTGACCGACCGCCTGCCGGGCAAGAGCAGTATTGGACACAATCGCTACTCGACCCAAGGCAAACCGGCGGTCCGCAATATTCAGCCGATCTATGCCGACCTAGATACGGGCGGCTTTGCGATTGCGCACAACGGCAACCTCACCAATGCCAGGGCGCTGCGAAAGAAACTCGTACGCCGAGGATCGATTTTCCAGTCGACCATGGACACTGAGGTTATCCTTCACCTCCTCGCCCGCAGTGACCAAGACACCGTTTCAGACCGTTTCCTAGATGCAATCCGCCAAATCGAAGGCGGATTTTCTTTTGTCGGGATGACGAATAAGAAACTGATTGGCGCGCGCGATCCTTCGGGCCTACGCCCGCTCGTGCTTGGCCAGATTGGAGGCGCTTACGTGCTGGCCTCTGAAACCTGCGCACTCGACTTGATGGGAGCAGATCTCGTCCGCGAAATCGATCCGGGTGAAGTTGTGATCATCACCAGCGACGGCATTCAGTCTTATAACCCATTCCCATCACAGCCCGTGCGACCGTGCCTGTTTGAGTATGTCTATTTCGCGCGCCCGGACAGCGTTGTGCAGGGCCGCTCAGTCTATGAAGTCCGGCGCAAGATGGGCCACCAGCTCGCGATCGAGCATCCGGCAGACATTGATGTCGTGGTCCCGGTACCTGATTCTGGCGTGCCGGCTGCGATTGGTTTCTCAGAGCATTCTGGCATTCCGTTCCAGCTTGGCATCATTCGGTCTCACTATGTCGGCCGGACCTTTATTCAGCCAACGCAAATGGGGCGCCAAAAGGCGGTCTCACGTAAGCACTCGCCAAACCGTGCCGTGCTCGAAGGCAAACGCGTTCTGCTCGTCGATGACTCGATTGTTCGTGGCAACACATCTCGCAAAATCGTCCAAATGGTTCGCGACGCGGGCGCCAAGGAAATCCATTTCCGCTCGGCCAGCCCGCCGATCACACATCAGGATTTCTACGGCATCGATATGGCAGACCGCACCGAGTTGCTGGCCGCCAATCATACGCTGGAAGAGATGCGAGACTATTTGAAAGTCGAAAGTCTCGGCTTCTTGTCGGTCCCCGGGCTCTACCGCGCGATCGGCGTCGATTATGATGCCGAAACGCCAGCCTTCGCCGACCATTGCTTTACCGGCGATTACCCAACGCGCTTGATCGACCATGATCAAAACGAGAGCAGCAAAGAGAGACAGCTTTCGCTGCTGGACTAGTCGGCTCAGCTTCGCTACGGCGCGCGCATGGATAAACGAATTACTCTCGTCACTGGTGCCTCCCAAGGTATTGGACGCGCTGCCAGCCTCGCGCTTGCGAAAGCCGGCCATCATGTCATTGGCCTAGCGCGGTCAAGGAAAGCCCTCGAACAGCTTGATGATGAAATCCGCACACTGGGCGGATCGATGACGCTGATCCCGTTTGACTTGAAAGACGCGAGCGCGTTTGAACCGCTCGGTCATGCCATTGCTGAAAAGTTCGGACGTCTCGATGGGGTTCTCGGCAATGCCGGATTGCTCGGCACGATCGGTCCGCTTCAAGCTGGCGGCGAGCGTCAATTCAATGACGTCATTGATGTAAATCTCAGCGCGAATTGGCGCCTCATCCGCGTGGCAGATCCCCTGCTCCGTCGTTCAGAAACACCGCGAGCCTTGTTCGTCACGTCAGGCGTCGTGCCACGTCCGCGCGCCTTTTGGGGGCCTTACCAGGCATCGAAAGCTGGGCTGGAAGCACTGATCTATGCCTGGGCCGATGAGAATGATCAGACCGCCTTGCGCGTAAATCTGTTCGATCCCGGCGCGACCCGTACGGACATGCGTGCAGATGCAATGCCTGGCGAAGATCCGATGACGCTGCCTGCGCCGGAAGCCGTCGCTGAACATATGGTGCCACTACTCGAAGCCTCTGAAACCCGCAACAATGCGCGGATCGATGTCAGAGAGCTGCTAGGCTAAACTAGCGAGTCCGCTCTTTCGCGAGAACCCAACGCTCCGCGTCATCATCCTTGTAAGCAATGATGCGGTCTCGCCCTGCATGTTTAGCTTGGTAGAGCGCATTGTCCGCATTGCGCATCAGATCATCGATTGAGCTGTGATCTGACGGATAGGTTGAAACGCCCGCCGAGAAGGTCACGCAAGGCAGGATCTCGCCCTGATAAACAATCTCCAAGCGCTTGATGGAATTGTGAAGCTTGTTTGCCAAGGACATGGCCGCAGCTTCGTCCAAGTCTGGGCAGATCACCGCAAGCTCTTCCCCGCCAACCCGGCAAACAATGCCTGCAGACCCAGCCGTCTCAACCAGTTCTGACGAGACGCGGCGCAAGACGAGGTCCCCTGCATCATGACCATGATGGTCATTGAACCGCTTAAAGTGATCGATATCGATTGAGATCAACCCAAAGCCGAGCTCATTGCTGTCAGCCCGTGCTTTCTCGCGGCGCAAACTGTCTAGGAAGAAGCGGCGATTCCAAAGGCCTGTGAGCGGGTCCTTAACTGACCGATCTTGCAGCTCCTGGCGCAGCCGCACATTGGCAATGGTCAAACTGATCTGTTCCGCCAGCATCAACGCGACATCCCAATGGCGTGCATGATCAAGGGCGCCGTCTTCGTTAGATTCATCGGCATAACACCACAGCATGCCTATCGTCTCGCCATGCGCCAGCAGCGGCAGACAGAAGGATGAGTCTACGCCTTCATGATAGTGCGCGCAGGGAAACTCAATGTCTTCAGTTCCATAGTGATAAGACCGTCCGCGTCGCAGCGACCAGCAATCATCCGGTTCGATATAGTTTGGCGCAGGGGACTCGCCCCAGGACACGGCGAGATCCAGTATATCTCGCGAGTTCGAGTAGATATAAAGCGCGCCATTGCTCAGAGGCATCAGTTTCGGCGCGCAGGTCTCGACGACATTATAGAGATCGTCCAGCGATCGCGCGGCGTACAGCCACTCGGATGTTTTGGCGAGCACGCGGCGTTCGGCTTGGCGCAAACGCTCCATCTCTTGAGCAAGCTCACGATCGCGCTCCAGCGCTTTGCGCTCCGAGACATCGCGAGCAATCACCAAGAAGTTAGACACTTGGTCATCGCTATTCATGATCGGCGTGAGTTCGATTTCGGCCCAGTAAGCCTCGCCGGATTTGCGATACTGAACGACTTCCCGCCGAACCGAGCGCCCGTGAAAGCCGGCCCGCAAAAACTCGCGCATCACTTCGATATCGGTTTTTGGGCCCGTCAGCATCTCACCCGGTGTGCGTCCAACGGTTTCTTCGAAGGAGTATCCAGTCACGTGTTCATAGGCCGTGTTGCACCACTCGACACAGGCCGTGGCATCCAGAATCGCGATCGGGTCGGTACTATGCTCAGCGATCAGCTGCGCATAATATTGCGTTAATTCACTCACCTCCGCACCCTTAGGTTCGGAGGAATCGGGTCGTTTTGATGCTACAGTCTGCGTCATTGTTAGCCTCGCGGCGCACTCTGACAAAAACTACTTAAAGTGGAGTTTACGACACAAAACCAAGCGCTTAGTGCTTCCGGCGCGCCTTATCCGCATAAGGGTTCGCCCCTTGCTTGACGTGCAACCGGATCGGAACCCCAGGCAGTTCAAACGCCTCGCGCAAACCATTGACGAGATACCGTTTATATTGCTCCGGCATTTGATCTCCCCGAGAGGCAATCAAGACAAAGGTCGGCGGACGCGCTTTGATTTGCGCCATATAGCGCGGTTTGATGCGCTTGCCCTGGACACTTGGCGGCGGATTGCGCTCGATCATGTAGCGGAGCCAGCGGTTGAGATCGCCGGTTTTAACCCGCGCGCACCAATCGTCGTAAGCTTTAGCGACGGCCGGCATCAGACGCTCAACCCGCTTGCCGGTGAGGCCAGACAGGGTCACAAGCGCTGCGCCTCTGGCTTGTGGCAAGTGCTCCTTCAAGCGCCGCTCAAGTTCTTTCATCGCCATACCGTGGTTCTTGATCGTATCCCATTTGGACACGACAAAGACGACCGCGCGGCCCTCACGGATGGCGAGGTCCGCGATTTGGAGGTCCTGTTTCTCAAACGAGTCTTCCGGGTCCATGACCAGCGCGACAACGTCTGCATATTTGAGAGAGCGCACGGTTTCGCCGGTCGACATCTTTTCGAGGCGCTCTTGTACCTTGGACTTGCGCCGCAGACCCGCTGTATCGACCAGGCGTACTTCGCGGCCTTCCCAGGTCCAGCGTAGCGTGACCGAATCGCGCGTGATACCCGCCTCGGGTCCGGTTAGCATGCGCTGTTCACCCACCAATTGGTTGATCAGGGTCGATTTGCCTGCATTTGGACGTCCGACAATCGCCAGCCGGATGGGACGTGTCTTTGTCGCCTCTTTCGCCTCATCGATCGCGGCGCCTTCTGCCTCATCATCAATCCCAGCTTTCTCAAGCGCAGCCGTCAATTTGTCCGCGTTGAGATAGGGGTCATCAACGTCAAGCCCTTCAAGTTGATCCAGGATCCCCTCATTGAACCGGTCTTGCTCTTCTTCTTCGGCTTCTTGCAGCGCACGCTCAAAGGCTTCCTCGCCAAGCACTTCACGGATCGTCGAATACAAATCTGACAATCCCTCACCATGCGCTCCTGAAAGCCCGACCGGCTCCCCTAGCCCGAGATTCCAAGCCTCCAGAACGCCAGCTTCCCCGGCGCGCCCTTCAGCTTTGTTCGCGGCCAGCACGATCGGCATATCGGCGCGGCGCAAGACTTGCGCGAACCGTTCGTCCAGCGCTGTGACACCAGCGCGCGCATCGATCAGGAACAGCGCTAATTCTGCTTCGCGAATAGCGATTTCAGTTTGCTCTCGCATCCGCGACTCGAGCGAGTCATCAGCGACATCTTCATAACCTGCCGTATCGATCAGGATGAGCGGCAAATCCGCTAGACGCCCTTCGGCTTCCTTGCGATCACGGGTGACGCCCGGCTGATCATCGACCAAAGCCAACTGTTTCCCGGCAAGGCGGTTAAACAGGGTCGACTTCCCAACATTAGGGCGTCCAACAATAGCGATTTTTAACGGCATAGCGCGCGCCCTTAGAAAAATGGATTGCGCGCAGCGGAGGCCTTAGCGAATGGCAACCAAGCGCGCATCATCGGTCAGGACGATCAGTTTGTCCTGAACAGCAATCGGCTCGATATAGATAGGATCGCCAATTTTCAAGCGATCAGTCTCATCACCGGTTTGTGGATCAAAGGCGATTAGCTCTCCTTTTGAGGAGGCAACCAGCACGCGACCAGACGCGATGATAGGACCAGCATAGGTCAAACGACCTTTCTGCTTCTTCTCATTTGAGAACTTCTCGAGATCTTTCACCCAGACAACCTGACCCGTCCCGGCCTTGATACAGGCCAGTTCGGCATCGACGCCCATGATAAAGAGATACTCCCCTGTCAAAGCCGGTGCTTGCGTTGTTCCGATCGGCTGCTGCCAAACCCGATTGCCGGTTCGGCCATCAATCGCTGCGAAAACGCCAGATTGGCTCGCGGCGAAAACAAGACCGCCGCCCAAGATTGGTCGGGCGCCGATATCATTGATCGAAGAGATCGGCGTGAACTGACCGACGCTCGCGAGGGCTTCCGCCCAGAGGCGCCGACCATTGCTCGCGAGATAAGCAATGACCTCGCCGGAGGAGTATGGCGCGACCACGATGTCTTCAACCGCCGCCGGACTCGGGGAGCCAAGGACGCGCGCGGATTCAGCAATCGCCTGATCGCTCCACAGGACGGCACCGCTTTCAAGATCGAGCGCGAGCACTTCATTATTATTCGAGGAGACGAAAATTCGGCCGTCTTTGATGGTCGGCGAGCCCGTCATCGGCGCTTCGGTTTCTGTGCGCCACAATTCGTCGCCTGTGGTCGCATCCATCGCAGCAACAAACCCAAACGCGCTGGCGATAATCAGTCTGTCGCCGGAAAGGCCGATGCCAGATCCGATGCCCAGACTGTCTCGGCGGCTACCAGACTCAAGTTTCTTGCTCCAGCGTCGATTACCATTGCTGGCATCGGTTGCTGCAATCACCTGACGCGCATCGATCGTGTAAATCGTATCCGCAGACGCCACTGGCGGGGTTGTCAGCGCTGAGCGTCGGTCGGAGCCAGATCCGATTTTGGTGCGCCAGGCCACATCAAGATCACTTGCTGCATTGATATGTCCGATCGCCTTGCTGGCTCGGCTGCCTGCCTGCGGCCAACCGTCTGTTAGCTCCCGTGCAGGCGGCAGCGTGACGATCTCGGAAACCAGATCCGGATCAGGTTGTAGGCGCTCGTCGCCGAGCACCATCGTGATCCGGCCCTCTTTCTCGAGCGCTTCTTCGGCTTTTCGTTGCGCGCTGCCACGGTCAAAGATTGAACAGGCTGTTACGCCCAGACAGGCGACTGAAATCAGAGTCAGTTTAGCGACGGATGTCACTTTCATTCTGGCGTCTCCTCGGAGCTTTCTTCTGTCTCAGGCGCTTCAGGAAGAACTGATTCGTCTGTCGTCGTATCCTCAACCTCTACGCTGATCGGCGGAAGAGCCGCTAGCGCCTGTTGAGCTCTGGTAACCACGCCAGGAGGCGCATTTGGGGCAAGCCGCAAAAAATTGAACTCACGCCGCGCAAATTCGATGTCACCTTCTTGCAGGGCCTTCGCCGCGAGCAGTTCGGACGCCAAAGCTGCAAAAGCACCATCACCGCTCGTGAGCGGCGACAGGATGCCTTCAAGTTCGCTGCGGCTCGCCGTGTCCGCTCTGAGATAGGCGGACTTAATCAAAGCCAGCTGTTCTGTTGGATCTTCAAGATCACTAACGGACTCAGATAAGACATCCGCAGCAGCCAAAGCATCGCCATTGCCATCAAGCCGAACGCCCGCGAGGTAATGGGCCGCGACAGTCGCCGGTGCGATATCGTCTGCAATCAGCTCAGACAATTGCGCGGCAGCCGCTTCATAGTTGCGCGCATCAACCTCGCTCAAGGCCGCTTCGAGCCGCAATGCATGCTCTTTGATAGTATTCTTGGCTTGAACCTGCCGGTACTCATTGAACGCGACGCCCCCGATCAGCAAAGCCGCGCCAATATAGGCGAAGAACCCATACTTCTTCCACAGGCCCGTCATGCGGTCCTGTCGTAAGCCTTCTTCGACTTCTTCAAAAATGTCGGCCAAAAATGGTCTCCGGTGATTTGAATATCTTTAATCGAGCGCACCCTAGCGGTGCCCGCTCATGCCCGCAACGGACAAGGTTAGCTGTCAGCAGCTTTCCGTACCTTATAGGTTTGCGCCGCCCCCGGGAAAGCGCGCGCGCGCACTTCATTCGCGTAGGTTTTCGCGGCATTTTCGATAGACGATTTCAGATCTGCATTCTTTTTCACGAATTTCGGCACCCAGTCGGTCATGCCAAGAAGATCATTGGTAACAAGGATCTGCCCATCACACCCCGCCGACGCACCAATCCCGATGGTTGGGCAAGATACTGCCGCTGTGATCTCGTCGGCAAGTTCCGGCGCAACACCCTCCACCACGATCGCAAAAGCTCCAGCACGATCGGCGGCGACCGCTTCCTGGATCGCGCGGTCCCATTCGGTCACCGTGCGGCCTTTCGCCCTGAACCCGCCATCGACATTGATGGCTTGAGGACGCAGCCCGACATGGCCCATGACGGGAATACCGCGCTCGACCATATGTGCGATCTGAGTCGCTGCATAAGTCCCGCTCTCGATCTTGACGGCCTGACAACCGGTTTCTTGCATGATGCGCGCAGCATTTAGGAACGCTTGGTCAGCATTGGTTTCGTAAGACCCGAATGGCATGTCGACGACGACAAAAGCTTGCGATGAGCCACGCATGACAGCTTGCCCATGCAGGATCATCATTTCCAATGTCACACCGACCGTCGACTCCATGCCATGGACCACCATGCCAAGACTGTCGCCAACGAGAAGGATATCGCAATGCGGGTCGAGAATGCTTGCAACCTGTGCGTCATAAGCCGTTAGGCAGACCAAAGGTTCGCCGCCTTTCGCCTTGGCAATATCTTTCACGGTCTTTCGCCGAATTTGGGTCTGCGCTGACATGATCGGGCCTTATACTCTACTCAGCCTGCGCTTTAGCAGACCAGCGCGCGGCGACAAGTGAACCGGCTGCAGGCAGCTATTGCGGGAGTGCGTAAACGCCAAATAGGATCGGGTGCAACCAGAGCGCAATCGCGGCCCAGATACCAAGCCCGACCAGAACCGAGATAAAATCCATCGCAGGCTTGAGCGCCACATCGGGCCCAGGCCCATTATCGCCGCGCCGCTTGACCATGATCCGGTCAAACACGGCGAAGGCGAGGAAGCTTCCAAATAGCATTACCGAGTTCAACTCGCCATTCGCCAGTAAGTGTCCAACGGCCCACAGCTTCACCGCTAACAGCATCGGGTGTTTGGTCGCTTTCTTGATGTAGCCTGCAGGAATCTGTGATGCGACAAGCAGAATCAGGGCTGGAATCGTCAGGACTAGATTGATGTGAGCAAGCCATGTCGGCGGCACATAGAGAACGCCCATCCCGCGCGTTTCGCCAAACCCATAAATGATCAAACCAAACCCAATCAGCGAGATCAGGCTGTAGCTCCCCATATAGGGGCCATAGCCGAGTCGAGTTCGCAGGTCTTTTCCCGATTCACGAGAGCGTAGCGCTGAAAATAAGTGAATCCCGAAAAACAGTCCTAGCCCAGCGATATAGAGCAGCATGGTTAAATCCTCCTTGTCCCTACAGACCGGATTTTCGTCTTTTTGACAAAGGCTTATCTGTCCGGACAGCGAAAAAATTCGGCCAACTCATAAATACAAACTTGCCTTTTTTCGATAACTAGTTATTGTTATTCAATAATCAATGCAAGAGGAACGATATGAAATACAATTTCAAAACCGGCGCCGCTCTAGCTCTCGCTGCAACGACGCTCACCTTCACCGCGAGCGCTGCTGATGCCGAGAGCACATGGACTCTTAGCGACAATGGCGGTGCAGCGTTTCTTTATATGTCTGACCCAACCGGACCAAGCCTGACGCTCAAGTGCTCAGAGCAGATAGGCCTCCAGGCCGTGCTTTATCTCAATGGGAATTCAATTGACGATTTGGTGATTGATGGCGACCGCGTAAACTCTCGGCGCTTAAGCGCCCGGAACGTTACGCTGGATACAGACACGACAGACGCCAGAAAAGGCGAGTGGGTCTATTTTCGCCAAGTAAAAACTCTGATCTCAACGCGTGGTTGGCAAGGCAAACGGATCTTCAACGCTGCGGTATCTGGTAGCCCAGTTTCAATCGACATTCGCCGCGTTGGGACGTTTAATGTCACACCTCCAGCGGTAAATGACGACTTCCGCGAATTCGTTGCGGGTTGTAGCTCAATCTAAACGAAAAAGACTTATTCTGCAGCGGCGGGAATGATTGTAACACTTTCGCCGCAGCCACAGGCATCGGTCTGATTCGGATTTGAAAACGTGAAGCGCTCGTGCAAAAGCGTGGTCTCATAATCGACGACTGATCCCAGCAAAAACAACACCGCCTTCGCATCAACGACAATCTTCACGTCTTTGTCTTCGACAATCTCGTCGAGCGGCTCAGGCGCGTCGACATAGTCCATGACATATTCCATGCCGGCACAGCCGCCATTCGTGACGCCAACGCGTAGAAAGCCGGTGCCTTTATCAGACATGATTTCTGACACGCGCGCGGCAGCGGCGTCTGTCAGGGTCACAAGTTTAGGTCTGGGTCGTCTAGCCATAATCACTACATAGGGTCGAAACGCTTGCGCTTCAATTAAAGCATATTTAGCGCAAGGCGCGCTTCGTCGGACATGCGTGATGGGTCCCAAGGCGGGTCGAAGGTCAAACGCACTTCGACATCCGTGATTCCATCGACTGTACGTGCCGCATTCTCAATCCAGCCCGGCATATCGCCAGCCACAGGGCAGCCCGGCGCTGTCAAAGTCATGTCGATATCGACCTTACGATCGTCATCGATATCGACTTTGTAGATCAAGCCTAGCTCGTAAATATCCACAGGGATTTCTGGGTCATAAACCGTCTTGAACGCAGCGATTAGATCATCTGTGATCCGGTTCAATTCCGCTTGGGGAATCGACGAACCAGGGTCAGGCGCAGACTCTGTTGGAGCCACGTCAATCACATCTCGAGGGGTCATATCATCTGCCATGATCAGATCTATATAAGCATCCCGCGCGCTTTGTGTAGCGCCTCAATGAAGGCATCGACTTCGTCGAGCGTGTTATAGATGCCAAAACTCGCCCGCGCGGTCGCAGAGACACCGAGATGATCCATCAAAGGCTGCGCGCAATGGTGGCCCGCGCGCACTGCAACGCCATAGCGGTCAAGGATTTGCGCGAGATCGTGCGGATGGGCCCCCTCAACTGAGAAAGACAGAACCGCGCCCTTCCCTTCTGCCGTTCCATGCACGGTTAGACCGTTCACGCCGCGTACCGCTTCATAAGCGCGCTCATACAAGGCGTGCTCATGCGCGATTACGTCGTCGCTCTCGAACTGGCCGAGCCAGTCCAGGGCGGCCCCGAAGCCAATCGCTTGCAAGATCGGCGGCGTGCCCGCTTCGAACTTATGCGGCGCTTCATTATAGGTAACTCGTTCACGCTCAACGATTTCAATCATTTCGCCGCCGCCCTGGAACGGGCGAAGCCGCGCGAGCGCGTTGGCCTTGCCATACAGCGCCCCGATGCCCGTAGGCCCGTAAATCTTATGCCCCGTCAGGATGTAATAGTCGCAATCGAGCGCCTGTACATCTATGTCCATATGCACGCCGGACTGACAGCCATCGAGTAGAACCTCTGCCCCCACCGCATGCGCCAGGCGCGCAATTTCGGCAGCATCCGTCACGGTGCCAAGCACGTTGGACATATGAGTGACGGCCACCATTCTCGTTTTGCTGGACAGCGCCGCCTCCAAAGCTGCCATATCGAGCGCGCCGGTCTCGTCCACATCGACCCATTTCAGGACCGCACCATAACGCTCGCGCAAGAAATGCCAGGGCACAATGTTGGAATGGTGCTCCATAATCGACAGCACGATTTCATCGCCTGGTTGAATGTCACCTGCGATGCCATTTGCAACGAGATTGATGGCTTCGGTGCCGCCTTTGGTGAAGATGATTTCATTCACCGAGTTGGCATTCAGAAAGGCGCGGATTATCTCGCGCGCGCCCTCATAGGCCTCAGTCGTTTCATTCGCGAGGGTGTGGATCCCGCGATGCACATTAGCGTAGGCGGTGCGTCCCTGCTCCGACATCGCGTCTAAGACTGCATCCGGTTTTTGCGCGCTTGCTGCATTGTCGAGATAGACAAGCGGTTTGCCATTCACCTCACGCGACAGAATTGGAAATTCCGCGCGGATCGCATCGACATCAAATGGACGGCTCATCGAACCGAATCCGCGAGGAAATTTCGAGCCGCTGCAAGCATGGCGTCTTGGACGCTCTCACTCGCGTCTTCAAGGGCTTCTGCGATAAAGGCTTCGGTGAGAAGCGCCCGCGCCTGTGCCTCTGGAATGCCGCGTTGACGCATATAGAAGAGCTGGTTCGGATCGAGTGCACCAGACGTATTCCCGTGCGCGCACTCGACATCATCTGCGTAGATTTCGAGCTCAGGTTTCGCGAACACTTGTGCACCGTCTTCGAGAAGCAGCGCTTGGTGCTGCATGTCAGCATCGGTGTGTTGTCCGATTGTGCGCGGAACGTGGAACTTGCCCTGGAAGACGCCGGTGCCGCCATCCAGAACTGCGCCTTTAGTCACTTGCCGCGTGATGGATGATGGTGCGCCGTGGCGGACATGACTGGTGAAGTCAGCATGATACCCATCAGCGCAAAGATAAGCACCATTCAGCGTTGCATGCGAACCGCTTTCCTGGTGCCGCAAGCGCGTTTCGAGACGAGCCACCTTTGCGCCGAATGCCAGGGCCGTCTGGCTATATTGAGATTTGTCACCGAGCGAGACCACTGCCGTGATGGCTTGCGCCTCATCGGCTTTGCCGCGCTGCAAGACTGTCCGGCGAACAGAGCCAGCCTCTTGCATACCAACTTCGATCAGGAAGGAAGAGAACCCAGCCCCGCCAAGATGGCTTTCGACTAAGTCTATGCTCGCACCCGGTCTGACGATGACCGCGACTCGTGCAAAATTTGTTTCACTCCGGTCACCGCGCGTAACGATATGAAGGGGGCTAGATGTGGGCTCATTGACTTCAATGATAAGCGTATCCAATCCGCCAACGCGACCGGACAGCGCCGCCGTCATCGCTCCGAGTGGAATTTCCTCAGCATCGCCCAAGGCCTGTGCGTCATTGCGCTCATGGAGTTTAATCCCGGCAGGCACATTGTCTGGCAAGGAGACGCCTTCGGGTGTGAACTCAATCACAACCTCTCCGGATGTCGCGAGCGAGCTTGCATCTGCGGCGTGTTTCGAAGCTTCCACCTGCTTCAGGGCCGCTTTGAAGTCGGTCCATTTCCAAGCTTCCATCCGACGATGCGGCAAGCCTGTTTCAGCGAAGGCCTCAAAGGTGCGTTCGCGCTGGCCACTCTCCGGCAGCATCGCATAACGCGCGATCAGTTCCAGCTCAGCTGAGCCGGGATTGCGAAACTTGTCTTTGAGAGCATCGATAGAGACGGTCACTTAAGCGGCCTCTCCCAGCACGCCATCATAGCCTTCTTCCTCAAGACGCAGAGCCAGTTCTGGCCCGCCTGTCTTGATGATCTTGCCATTGGCCAGGACGTGCACTTTGTCTGGCTTGATATGATCTAGGAGACGCTGATAGTGCGTGATCACCAGCATACCTCGGTCTGGGCTGCGCAGCGCATTGACCCCATCAGCCACCGTACGAAGCGCGTCGATGTCGAGGCCAGAATCGGTTTCATCTAGGATTGCAAAACGCGGCTCGAGCATCATCATCTGGAAAATCTCTAACCGCTTCTTCTCGCCGCCAGAGAAGCCAACATTGAGCGGGCGCTTGAGCATATCGGAGGTCAGGTTCAGCTTTGTTCCCAACTCTCGGGATTTCTTGATAAAATCAGGCGCGGAGATTTCTTCTTCACCGCGCAGTTTGCGCTGCGCGTTCATCGCCGTGCGTACAAAGGTCATGACCGGAACGCCGGGCACCTCAACCGGATACTGGAACGAGAGGAACAAGCCTTTCGCGGCGCGCTCTTCGGGATCCATGTCGAGCAGGTCAGCGCCTTCGAGCGTCGCGCTGCCATCCGTAACCTCATAGCCGTCGCGGCCCGTGAGCACGTAAGACAAAGTCGATTTCCCGGCGCCGTTGGGGCCCATAATCGCGTGAACTTCGCCAGCTGGCACGTCTAGAGACAGACCATTCAGAATGGTCTTGGCCTCGTCTTCCTCGCCGACAGTGGCGGTGAGATGATCCAATTTCAACATGGGGCGGATGTAGAGCTGAATTGGCCAAATTCAAAGGGTGAAATGCCGCAATCGTGCTCAATTTCGGCCGGATCTCTCATTGCTGCTGGGTCGGACGCAAAATTCGGCCCAATGCGGCGATAGAAAAGCGCGCACCACTTGAATTTCAGCCCAACAATCCTTATTGTTTATCAATAAGAAGCAGGAAGGAAAAAATCGATATGTGGTTGTTTTTGCTCTGGTGGTGCGTTGATGATCATATCGCCGAGGCGGTTGGAACACCTGGTCTTGGCGAACTCCCGCTCTGGGTGCCACTCATTCTGTCTCTGGCGTTCGCCTTCACGCTCAGCAAATCAGTGAAAGATCGCTAGCCAGATCAACCAGGCCAGTCGCGGCGATCCATCCCCATGAGGTCACGACTGGTCATGGCCTTATCAAGATCGACTTCAGATGAGAGCCATTGCGCAATGAAGTGCACGCTCTCTTCTTTGCCATGAATGACGCGTTTCAAGGCCGTATTGATCGGCGTTGCAGCCCCTTGCGGCCCCACCAGAACAAAAGTGTCGAGACCAGGGTCTCGGCCATAATGCTCCGCAAATATGGGGTTGGCGGCAAGGAATGTATCAAACCGCTCCCAATGCCAGCTCAAGTCTGAATTCGCACGGATCACTTGCCCCAAATACAGGCCAGCAAAGGTCACGGAATTATCGCCGCGCCCATCTAAAACGAGCGTCTCGCCGACGCCGCCAACCTCAGACTGCAGCCGGTTAATCGTATGGATATCAGCGAGCCAGCGATCAATCACCAACAAGCTATCCATAGAATAGTCGAGCTGTGAGCGGTCCAGTCGGTTGGGCAGCAGGATAAGCTGATCGCCTGTCGCGCCCATGAAAGTATCCAGCGCGTCACCAATACTCGCAACCTCAACCCTAGACGCGGGGTGGTCGCTCGGTGCGAGAATCGTCCGAGACGGCGCGTTTGATGAGGTACACGCCGCGAGAACGAAGAGCGGCGCCAGCACGCAAAAACGGCACAAGTTCGTCAATTTTCGTGTCTCAGGCGAAGTCATGCCCAAAGTAACAGCAAAACTCGTGCCGATATACCCCATTTCAACCGAGATTGGACATTCCTCTCCCCCATGACTAGAGAGGTCCGCTATGAGTTGGGGGAATCAGGAACGTGTGGCGCCGAGTTGGCAGGCCCAAAGCGCAGATATGCGCGGCCTCCAACGTGTGCGCCTTGGCGACACGTCGATCGAACTCGAAGTTATGATCCATGGCGGAACGGTTTCTAACCTCCGCCCCTTGCTGATTATCAACTCAATTGAGTTTCCAATGCCCCCATCGCACGCCTTCTGCGAGAAGATGCGACAGGCCGGTTATCAAGTGGTCTTCGTTCGGCGCCCGGGTTTCGGACATACGCGGTCCCTGCCGAATATCTTGATGAGCAAGCAAGGCATTGAACAGCATGCGCCGATCGCGACTGAAGCAGCTCTGATCAAACTGCTGATCGATAATCTTCGTTTAAAGCATGTCTGTTTGCTCGGGCTGGGAACCTCAAATTCGATTTGTCTCCGCCTCAGTCAAATGAGTGAAGTGATCGATTTCACAGTGTTCTCGAACCCACTTTTCAATCCTGCGATCTGGGACGTCATACGCCCGCCCTGGCTCAAGCGCATGATCCGGCAAACGGTTCTCTCCAAAAGCGGGTTGAAGATCGCTGTGCGAGGCTTACGCGCCGTGCTGCGCCGCGACCCAATCTGGTTCTATCGCCAGTTTGCCCAAAAGAGCACTGGCGACATTGCCTATGTCGACGCCAATATAATGGATTTCCGAAATGCTGGGAAACTCCTACAGCAATTGGAACCTGACCTATATTTTTACGAGTTACGGTCAGCCCTGATCGACGATACAGACTGGAACCCCGACGTCTGCCGGTCACTCAATGCTGCTATTCTGTCGGGGACAGAGACGACCGAAAAGTGGAAAGCCTCTATCATCACAGAGGCCGCCCGACTGGGCCTGCCAATCATGTTTGCAAACTCTGGAGACCTATTTGTGCCATACGCGTCGCCAGAGCTCCTACTTGAGGTCCTTGAAACGCACTCAATGGAAACTGTGGCGGTTTAGGCGCGTCTAGCCGACACTACCTTCGAGACTAACTTTCAGGAGGCTTTGCGCTTCGACTGCGAACTCCATTGGAAGCTCTTGCAACACTTCACGGACAAACCCGTTGACGAGCAGCGCGACGGCTTCTTCCTCGCCGATCCCGCGTTGGCGGACATAGAAAAGCTGATCGTCTGATAGCTTGGTCGTTGTCGCCTCGTGCTCAAGCTGCGCGTCAGCGCGTCGATTTTCGACATACGGCACGGTATGTGCGCCGCAACGGTCGCCGATGAGCAAGCTATCACACTGGGTGAAATTGCGCGCTTGGTCAGCTTTCTTGTTTACCGAAACAAGGCCGCGATAGGTGTTGTCTGATTTCCCTGCGCTGATGCCTTTGGAGATAATCCGCGAGCGCGTGCGCTTGCCGAGATGGATCATCTTGGTGCCGGTATCCGCCATTTGACGGCCATTGGTTACAGCGATGGAGTAGAACTCGCCAACACTATCGTCTCCGCGCAGCACGCAGCTCGGATATTTCCATGTTATGGCAGAGCCGGTCTCGACCTGGGTCCAGCTGATCTTTGATCTGGCCCCGCGGCAATCACCGCGTTTGGTCACAAAATTATAGATGCCGCCCTTGCCATTTTCATCGCCCGGCCACCAATTCTGGACCGTCGAGTATTTGATCTCTGCATCTTCAAGCGCGACCAGTTCGACGACAGCGGCATGCAGCTGATTTTCATCCCGCATCGGGGCCGTACAGCCTTCGAGATAAGAGACATAAGATCCCTTATCGGCAATGATGAGCGTTCGCTCGAACTGCCCCGTATTCTCCGCATTCATCCGGAAATAGGTGCTCAGCTCCATCGGGCAGCGCACACCTGGCGGAACGTAAACAAAGGTCCCGTCGGAGAAGACCGCGCTATTGAGGGTCGCGAAATAATTGTCTGATTGCGGGACGACCGTGCCAAGATATTTCTTCACCAGTTCAGGATGCTCATGCACAGCTTCCGAAATCGACATGAAGATCACGCCAGCTTTCTTCAGCTCATCTCGGAACGTGGTCGCCACAGAGACAGAGTCAAAAACAGCGTCCACCGCAACTTTCGGACGATCACCTTCGGTGCGCGCTTCAATCGCGGTTGCCGCCGCGCCTTCGACGCCCAGCAGAACTTCGGCCTCGCGAAGCGGGATACCGAGCTTCTCATAGGTCTCCAGGATCTCCTTGGGGACGTCATCAATCGACTCGTATTTGGCCCCGGCTTTCGGCGCCGCATAATAATAGATGTCCTGATAATCGACCGGCTCATAACGGACCATCGCCCAGTCCGGTTCCTCCATGGTAAGCCAGCGCTCATAGGCTTTCATACGCCATTCGAGCAGCCATTCCGGCTCGCCCTTTTTATCGGAAATGAATTTCACGATATCAGGGTTGAGGCCCTTTGGTGCATATTCGGTCTCAATCTCGGTCGCAAAGCCAGCTGAATAGTTTTCCGATTCCAGCGCTTTCGCAGCCGCAACCGTGCCTTCGTCAATGCTGTCTTTGACTTTGACTTCCACGCAATCGTCGTCGTGTTCTTCGATGCCGCCGCAGCAATCCATGCCGTGCTCCTAAATGCTTGAGCATAATATGGAGCACTTACCCCACTTTTTCACCCCTAATCGACACGAAAAGGCGCGAATGTCGCGGTTAGCTATCTGCGGCGTGCGCAGCAACCGGAATCATCACCTCATTGCGGCGAAAAGGCCCGGGCACGTAAGGCGCATCATAGCCAGCATATCGGGGCGTACCGACGGCTTCATAGCCGCGTTCAGATAGCCATGCTTCAAGGGCCGCCTGTTTCTGTTCAAACACGCGTTCCCGCCCAACACCGGAGAATTTGACCGTTGCCATCAGCTCACCCGGCACTTCGCGAAGCGTGACATCTGAATTGTTAGGGACCGGGAGCGTTTCCATTGTCCACTCTTTCGGCATCACGAACGCAACGGTCCAAACATCATCCTCAAGCGTTCGGGTGACAGGCGCGGTCATCGCAATCTTCTCAGACTTCACGCGCGTGACCGGTGCTGTCATGTCGATTTTTGAGCGGGCTGTATTGTTGCCGAAAATGAAGTCTGCCAGCGGCCGGAACCCTGAGTTTCCAGCACGGCGCATATCACCGGTAATCTCGACCTCCGCCACAATTGTCGGTTCATATTGACGGATCTCGTACTTGCCATCTTTGACCAACGTCTGATGCGGCGGCTCTTCAGTCGCGCTCGCCGTCATAGGTAGCAGAGAGAAAATAGCGGCGATGAGTAAAGCGAAACGCATGGCAAGACCTCTTGGTTCATGCCCTTTTTACGCAAACTCATCGCCGCTGGATCTGGTTTAGTGCCAGTCGCTACCCGCGATGCAGCGCGCAGAGCTTATTGCCGTCTGGGTCGCGCAGGTAAGCCAGATACATGCGCTGACCGCCGCCTTCACGCCAGCCCGGAGGGTCCTCAATCGGCTTCCCGCCCGCGGCTGCACCAGCTGCGTGCCAGGCATCGGCTTGCTCGGGGCTCTCCATCGCCAACCCAATCGTCATGCCGTTGCCATGCGTGCAAGGCGCTCCATCAATTGGCTTGGTGACAAGGAAAACACCGCCATTGTGCATATAGACGAGGCGCCCTTTTGGATCGACGATTCCTGGGCTCCCCCCCATCGCTACAAAAGTCGCGTCATAAAACGCTTTCGATTTTTCAATGTCGTCAGAACCGACCATCATATGTGAAAACAAACTCATACCTCCTGTGTGGCCGCCTATTCAGCATCCCTGCGGCGTAATTTAAAGATCATCTCGCGAGAAAGATCAGGATCAAACGCCCCGCCCTGCCAATCGCCCAGCACAGATTCGACATAAAGGCCCGCTTTGTCCGCAAAGCCAGTGATCTCTTTCGCGGTTGAAAAACGCAGCGTGCTTTCGGATGTGAGAACATCATCGGGAAACTGATAGTCCCAAGCAAAGCTCAAAAATTTTGGCGCCTGCGAACGGTCAGTCATCCGCCGAATAGCATGCACGCGCCCCTGCTTCGTTTCCATTTCATAGGATCGCCCCCAAATCGCATCCCAGTCGAACGCAGGATTGCGAGATTCGAAGGCGATCAAACCGTCCGGCTTTAGGTGTCTCGCCATCGTCGCCAGCGCAGCTCCAATTTGATCGTCGGTTAGCAAGACCTGAAACGCGTGTCCGGTCATGATGATCAAGTCGAATGCCTGATCGCTGAGATAGTCTTCCGAGGTGCGTTCGACCCAAGCAACCCGATCACCAAGTCGCGCGCGCTTTGCGACCGCGCGCATCGCCGCTGCCGGATCCACGCCAGTCACGCGATGCCCCTTTGCCGCGTAGGCAAGGGATAAAAGCCCGGTGCCGCAGCCTAAGTCGAGTATGTCTAGCGGCCGATCTCCCGCGAGGCTTAGATAAAAGTCGCGATCGTCGGAGCCGGCATTTCCGAAATCATAGAGGTCGGCCAAGCGCTGATCGGAGAATTGAAGATCGGGCTTTGGCATCTGCAACTAAGCGGACTTCAAGACGGTACGACGTGCAGCCTGAAGCCAAGCCGACGCCACGGTGTCGAAATCACTTGGCGATGTATCCCAGCCAAAACTGATCCGAACCGCACTCTCTGAGAGATCATCATCCACGCCCATCGCCGAGAGAACCAGCGAACGCTTCACCTTGCCGCTTGAACAGGCTGAGCCGGATGAAACCGCGACACCAGCAAGGTCCATCGCCATGACCTGCGTCTCAGCGCGGAAGCCTGCAATTGCAAAATTCGAGGTTTGCGCGAGGCGTTCAACCCCTGCGCCAAATACGGTCACGCCTGCTTCCGAGACGAGCTTCGCTTCCATCGCGTCGCGCGCAGCGGCGAGCGCTTGAAGTTTCGGCATGTCACGGATTGCCGCTTCGGTTGCCGCGCCGAAGCCTGCAATACCGCTAAGGTTTTCGGTCCCAGAGCGCAAAGACCGCTCTTGTCCGCCGCCGAACAAGACTGGCTTTAACGGCGCACCCGACCGCACCCACAGCGCGCCAACGCCCTGCGGACCGCCGACCTTGTGCGCCGAGAGCGCAAGATAATCGACACCGAGCAAGCCAACATTGACCATCAATTTCCCAAGTCCTTGCACGGCATCGCAATGGGTTAGACCGCCCGCCTCCCTCACCAAAGCTGCGGCCTCAGCAACCGGCTGAACGACGCCTGTTTCATTGTTTGCCATCATCAGCGCCAGCACAGGCGTGCCGTCCCGCTCTTGGTCCCACTTACCCAAACGGTCGCGCAGCCAATCGAGATCCAATTGTCCATTGGCCGTCACATAAGCTGTTTCGATCGCAACACCGGCATAGCCAGCATTCTTCGCAACTGCCTCATGTTCGATCGCCGAAACAAGGAGCGTGCACTTGCCGTCCAGTTGCGCCACAACGCCATGAAGCGCGAGCGCGTTGGCCTCTGTCCCGCCGCTAGTGAAGATAATATCCTGCGCACGCGCGCCGATCGCGAGGCCAACCTGACCGCGTGCTTGCTCCAGCAGCTTACGCGCCGCGCGTCCGGGGCCGTGGACACTGGACGGGTTCGCCCCCACCTCAAGCGCCGCCAGCATGGCTGCTTTTGCTTCCGGTCGAATGGGAGCTGTCGCATTGTAATCAGCGTAAATCATAGTGCCGCATATATCACTGGCGATCACAGTCTGCAGAAAAATTTGCATTTGCTGGCAGAGATTCGCTATAGCCCCCGCTCGACCCCAGATTTTGCGCTAGAAGCCGAGACCACGCACCATGGCAGAAATGCTTATTCAAGGCCCCCAGGGCCGGATCGAAGCCCGTTACACACCGCCGCCATATGAAGGAGCATCAATTGCGCTGATCCTTCATCCGCACCCACGTGCAGGCGGAACGATGCAGGACCCGATCACCATTCGCCTTTATCAGATGTTTGAGGAAAAGGGCTTTGGCGTTCTTCGCTTCAACACACGCGGCGTTGGTCGCTCTCAAGGCGTCTATGACCAAGGCGTGGGCGAGCTTGAAGACGCAGCCTTTGTCCTCGATTATGTGGAAAACCTGACCGAGAGCCCGCGCTATGTTTGGTGCGCCGGTTATTCTTTCGGGGCCTGGATCACGCTGCAGCTGCTAATGCGCCGTCCAGAGATTGATGGCTTCCTGGCCATTGCGCCGCCAGCCAACCATTATGATTTAAGCTTCCTGGCGCCCTGCCCAGCGTCTGGCCTGATCATCTCAGGTGAGAATGACGCGATCTCGAAGCCCTCAGACGTCGAACGTGCGCTCACCAAAGTGCGCATTCAAAAAGGCGAAGAGATTGAGCGCGCCAGCATTCCAGGCGCCAATCACTTCTTCCAGGACAAGCATGATGATCTGATCGATCTCTGCTCGGCTTATGTCGATCGCCGTCTGATCGAAGACGAAGAAAAACTGCGCCGCGAGGCGGAAGCTGCTGCCGCGAAAGCCGGAAGCCGGAAGCCGCCAATTCCGCGCGCTCTGCCACTCAAGCCGGAAGACAACACACCGCAAGACTAAAAGGTTCGACCTTTATTTCTGGAGGCGTCCGCCCGTCATCGGGTTGGGCGCCCCAGTTGTTTTTGGCCATGAGATTGGCAAGCCGCGTAAGGTCCGCGCCGCGAGCAATGCAAACGCCTCTGCCTCTATCGAGTCGCCGCGCCAGCCCACTTGCTCGGCGCTGACAACATGACATGGCACAAACTCATTCAGCATCGACATCAGCGTCGGATTGTGTCGACCGCCGCCACAAGCGATCAGGCGTTCCGGCATGACGGGTAACTGCTTGAGGCTTCTCGCCACCGAGTTCGCTGTAAACGCGGTCAGCGTCGCCGCGCCGTCTTCAAGCGAAAGTCCTCGAACCATGCTGGCATTGAAATCATAACGGTCGAGCGATTTCGGCGCCGGGACATCGAACCAAGGGTGATCGAGCAGCTGCATGAGCAGCCCCTCATGCACACGCCCCCGCGCGGCAAGCGCGCCTCCGGCATCATGAGTGCCCGCATCATGACCTTCGACCCATTCATCGATCGGCCCATTCGCGGGGCCGGTATCAAAGCCCAGCATCTCACCATTAGGAAGGCTGGCGGTTATGTTCGCAACACCGCCGAGATTGAGGACGGCTGCCGCATCATGTCCCAGACTTGAGAGAAGCGCTTGGTGATAGGCCGGTGCGAGCGGGGCGCCTTGTCCGCCCGCCGCGACATCATCGCTGCGAAAATCATAAGCGAGCGGGATGCCCATTTTCTCTTGAAGGCTCGTTGCGTCCATGAGCTGCAAAGTGGCGCCGCGCTCTTTAGACGTGGCCCGCTTATGCAGGACCGTTTGGCCATGGACGCCGGCCAATTCTATGTGCCGTTCGCCCGCTTGGTCCTTCAAGGATCTCCACGCATCAGCGTGAGTTTCGACCATCACATCTCGCGCAGCATTGAAGTGTTTGTCCGGCTGCGGCCCTTGCCAATTCCAGTCCAAAGCGGCTTGGGTCGCTGTCTGCAGAACTTGGCGTTCATCTGCCGTGTATTTGCGCTCGACTGTGGGGCCAAATTCAAGAACGTCCACGCCATCCGTGCGGATTAGCGCCCCATCCACGGCATCAATCGATGTGCCAGACATGAAGCCAGCCACCCAAATCGGCTCAAATTTTTCCGCTGAGCTGTTCAAACCCCTGTCATCCCATGCTAACCGCGCCGCTTCACCAAGGACGAATTTGATGAGCGACTACAAATCCAACTTTCTGCGCACGCTAGAGGAACGCGGCTACATTAAGCAAGCCACCCACACAGCAGAACTCGACGCCTATTGCTCGAGCGGCGTGCCGGTCGCTTATATCGGGATCGACCCGACCGCGGACAGCGCGCATGTGGGCCACCTGGTCGGCATCATGATGCTTCGCCGTCTGCAACAGGCAGGCGGGAAACCCATCGTCCTGATCGGCGGCGGCACTTCGAAAATTGGCGACCCGACGGATAAAGAAAAATCCCGCCCGATCCTAACGGAAGCGCAAATCGCGAAGAATGCGGAAGGCGTTAAGAAAGCCTACAGCAACTACCTGACCTTCGGCGACGGCCCGACAGACGCGATCATGGTCAATAATGCAGACTGGCTCGATAAGCTCGGCTATATCGAATTCCTGCGCGATATCGGCAAATACTTCACGATCAACACGATGGTGAAACAGGAAACGGTGGCCCGGCGCCTTACCAATGAGCAGCCCTACACGTTCCTAGAATTCAATTATCTGTTGCTACAGTCGTATGACTTTCTGGAGCTCTCACGCCGCCATAATTGTTTCTTGCAGATGGGCGGATCTGACCAATGGGGAAATATTCTCGGCGGGGTCGACCTGATCCATAAGGCAGACGGCAATCAGGGCTTTGGGCTCACCAGCCCGCTTCTGACGACGGCATCCGGCGCCAAGATGGGAAAGACCGTTGATGGTGCCGTTTGGCTAAATGCTGAGAAACGCAGCCCGTATGAGTACTGGCAGTTCTGGCGCAACACTGAAGACGCTGATGTTGGCCGGTTCCTGAAACTGTTCACCGATCTGCCGATAGACGAGATTGCAAAGCTCGAAGCGCTCGAAGGCGCGGACATCAACCAAGCAAAGATCGCCCTCGCAAATGCCGCGACCACAATGCTGCATGGCGAGCAAGCCGCGAAGGAAGCTGAAGCAGCGGCAAGCAAAGCGTTCACCGGAGGCGGCGTTTCTGCGGACCTTCCGACATTCGAGATCGCGAAAGCAGATTTCGCGGACGGCCCAACGACGACTGCGCTCCTGCGCGCAGGTGAGCTTGTCGCTTCAAATGGCGAAGCGCGCCGCAAGATGAATGAGGGCGCTGTGCGTGTGAACGATGAAAAAATTGCGGCAGATCAAGCGCATGCTTGGGATCAGATCTTGGACGACGTTCAAGCTTTTAAAGTTCAAGTCGGCAAGAAACGCATCGCGCTAGTCAAGCCAGTATAGGCAACGACCTATCCGTCACTTCCAGGCGTTGGCGATAAAATCTCTTCATCCGGCAGCTCGGGCAGTTTCGGCTGCGGCGGCTTAAGGTTTGGATCGACGGGGATGGCCTCCGGGATTGAGGTATCGGACGGGTTCTCAAATATTCGCCTTAGAATACCGGGCGTTACGGCCGATAGCGGATTCACAGCAACCTGCGCCTTTTCCAGCGTCCCAGTCACCGAATAGGTGATCGAGAAAATACCCTCGCCTTCGCGCCCGACGATCAAGTCGCCAATAATCGGGACCCCGCCGAGCACAGAGTTCACGCCAAAGCTCGGAACCAGCACACCGTTCAGGTCAATGCCGCGACCGTCTGTGCCAACCCAGCCATTCACGGTCAGGCCAAGCGCGGGGCCACTCGCGCGTCCACCATCTATCACGTAGCGACCGCCACCAATCGTGATCGGCGCTTCGATCCTTGAGAAAAGGACGCCGTCCCCGGACAATGTGTCGGTCAGGCCTCTGAGAGAGGCGAGCGATAGAATCTGCGTGAAGAATGGCGCGTTGATGAGCCTTGTATCCTCGACCGTCGCCCGCAAGCGCGCTGGTGTTGTTTCAGTCGCGAGGGCGCCGCGCAAATCCAGTATGCCGCCTTCAATAAAATCGACGCCAAAGAAAGCGCTCGCAAGATAACCGGCGTCGCTTGTTTTGAGTTCCAACGCCAAGGGCTGGCCCGCCCCTTCATTGTCGAGCCGCGCGATCAGCGTCGCGCCGCTATCGGTGTTGCCACTCGCCCGGAGAGACTGAAAGCCTTCACTGCTCGACAGATCTAACTGAAGGGAGGATCCGATCAGATCCAAGTTGCGGCGGAGCCTCAGTCGGTCGACTGTGGCGGAGAGATTGAGGCCCAAGCCCTCACTGCTCCCTTCGACATCGCCAACCGATCCGATCTCGGCGAGCAGCCCAGATATATCAAGATAGCTGCCATCGACTTCTATATTAAAGCCGCGTTCTGATCGCGAAATGCTACCCGCCACATCCACGGAGTCTTCAATGAAAAATCGGCGCAGGACGAGCGACTCTAGTCGACCATCATTCTGCAGCCGCAAATCGCCATCAATCGAGGCATCAGCTGCGTTGAAGCGCAGGCCCGCAGCCTGTTCGCGTAAATCACCCGAATAATTGAGTGTGGCCCGCGCGGTTTGCCCCGCTGGTTTCACCCAATCAATCTCAGCCAGATCGAGCCTCGCATCGCTGAGGTCGAACGCAAACGTCCCGGTCTGCAACCCGCCCGATCCAACTTTGCCCTGCATTTCAGCAGGCACTTCACCGGTAATGAAGGCGCGCCCAACCAGGCCGAAAACATTTAACAGATCAGACGTCAGAACCGCTGTCGCCGAAAGGTCAGCTGGATTGCCCTCATCGTCAAAGGCGTCGCGCCAAGTGAACTGAACAGGGGAGCTACCCATATTGCCAAAGCCGGTGAGGATCATCCGCTCGAGGTTCACGTCGACATTTACGTTCGCCTCAGTGATATCAAAAGGGCCGACCGCGCCAGTTAGCCCACCATTCCGGATTTCACCGCGCACTTCCATAATGTGATCTTCTAAAGGGACGTCGCTAAGCGCGGGGCGGGTTAGCTTGAACGAGGCAGTTGCATCGCCGCTAACCCGCGTCGGATCGAATCCTGTTCGCTCCTCCAGTTTCAATCGAGAGTCGGAAAGCTGGAGCAAGACCGACTGAGCGGGTCCTTCCCCGAGTGCGGTGACGGTAAAGCTTTGCCCGCGTGGATTGAAAGCCGGAAACTCCACAGCGCCAGATTTGATAACCCAGTCATCATAGGTCGCACTGATCACGCGGATATCGAGACTGTTGCCGCCGACGCGTCCTGTGCCAACGGCATTCTGGACCGGCGGCATATCATTCAAAAATCGCACTGCGCCATTGTTGAACGAGAAATTCACGGCGAGATCCTCGTTGCGAAGATAGCCCTCGGCCATGCTGTCGGGCTTAAGGCTGAGGACCGCATTCGCTTCTGTCGCCATTCCAGACTCAAGACGCTCAATGACATAGTTCCGCGCGCCGCGTCCCAAACGAACCGGCCAATAAGACAGGATCGTCTCTTTACTTATGTCGCCGACGAGTTCCGCAGTGATATCCAGCGTTAGCGGCAGCTCGCCCTCTTCATGCTCAACACTAAGATCGATCTCGCCGCTCGCCTGCAAGCGAGCATCGTCGATATCGGCTTCCAGCGTATCGACGGAGAAAATCGTAAAGTCATCTGCGATGTCGGCACCGAGCACGACATTGGATATCGTCCAAGGTGTTTCGAACAATTCGGTGACGTCTAAGTCGAGGCTTTCTGTTTCCAACTCCAACCGGCGCAGCTCATTTTGGGCGAGCACATTGGTAAGCGCCCCGGAGAAGCGCCCGCTGACCCGATCAGACTCGAGCTGGAGAAGATCGATCCGAACTTGGTCTTCAGCGGGCAAGTATGAGAGCGCCGCGGAGAGATCATCAATCGTTTCGCCAATCGTCTCGAGCTGCAACACGCCCGTTTCGCGAGAGACGACCAATCCAACCTGGGTCAGGCCATCAGCACGCGTTACATCCGCATTGAATGAAGTGCCAAGGCGAAGGTCGCTACCTTCAAACCCAGAAAAGCCCAAACGGTTGACCAAGTCGGTAATCGGCAGGACGCCGACATCAAACACTGCCTTCATCGATTGGTAATTGTCATAGGTGTCCAGCGAGATGCTGAAAATCTCAGGTAAGCCGACGCCTTGTCCGTCGCCGGAGAGCTGGATGGAAACATCTGCCTCTGGATGACTGATCTCAGCTGCCGCTTTGGTAATCGTCCCAATCGGCTCACGGTCTTGGTCGATCACACGAAGATCAAAGTCCGCAAAGGCCAGCGTATCAAGCTCGAATGCATCATCGAACACTTGCAGCCCGACCAAGACGTCACTCAGTATTGCATTCGTTCGCTCGAGCACTTCTTCCGGCGACTGCGGCAAGGCGGTTGCGCGGACCTCCGGCAAAGGATCGCCAGCCAAGGTCCACGTGCTGGGCCCTGTATTCTGAACCTCAATCCAGCCTGTTTGAAGTTTGGCGTCGAGCAGCTCAACGCGCCCAAGCAGAATGTTTCCGGCATCAAGGGTAAGTTCGGCGCGTTCCGCAAATCCCGCTTCGCGTCCGTCATCATCTTTTAAGGACAATCCATCTGCGACGACGAAGACGCGTCGCTCGGCAGGCGACCATTGAAGTGTAAGTCGGTCTACTTTGACTGGGCGCCCATCCCGCGACCGCGCAATCGCTTGTTCAACGTCGTCGCGAAACACGCCAAGTTCCACAGGACCACTGGCAAGCATGAAAGCCAAAACCCCAATCGCTGCCATCGCCACGAGAGAGAAGACGCCGAGGGTTTCTAAAATTATGACTTTTGTGGTCTGGCGAACCAAGTCATTTGCTCCATGTAATCAATCTACTGCCTCGCGGCACATCAACCGGGTTCCATCCCGCCAGACACGAAAGACATGCCATGACAAACCGACCAGAAAAAGGCGATAAGGCCCCTGCTGTAACAATTCCAGTCAGCGATGAAGAATCTGTCAATCTCGGTGCTCCTGAAGGCAAGGCTCATGTGGTCTATTTCTATCCGAGAGACAACACACCTGGCTGCACAACCGAATCGATCGATTTTTCGGAACGTCTGACTGAATTTCAGGCACTCGGCGTGCAAATTGTTGGCGTCTCAAAAGACAGCCTAAAAAGCCACGCAAACTTCAAGACCAAGAAGGATCTCACGGTCATTTTAGCCAGCGACGAAAACGCGGATGCATGCGAGCAATTTGGTGTCTGGGTCGAGAAAAACATGTATGGAAAGAAGTACATGGGCATTGAACGCTCAACCTTCATCATACTCGCCAATGGCACGATTGGGGAGGTCTGGCGCAAGGTGAAAGTGAAAGGACACGCTGAAGCAGTTCTTGAGGCAACCCGTGAGATTGTAAGCGTGTGATTCGTCAAATAAAAATACTTTAAGGCGAATTTTACACTCCAAGTGTAATTTTACGCCGAAATTACGCAACAAGGGGCTTTTCGACGGGTTCACAATGAGGTTACTGTGGCTCATCACCAATCAAGACCAAGTTTTTCCCCGAGACGATGTCTTACCTGCGGATAGGTGCGTAGAATGAAATCGACTGGAAAAGTCTCTGACTTTGTGCGCCGTGCATTTCCAGAACGGCAAATTTACCACCGTAGTGGTGGGACGGTTCGCTATTTTACGGTTTCTCCGCTTCAACAAATTCTTCTGACCGGTGCTGCGGCTGCCATCGTTTGCTGGTCGCTATTCGCGTCAGCCACCGTCGTGTTCGGCGAGAAGGCGATGTCCGTTGGCACCGCATCAACCGAAGTCAATCGACTGGAACGCTGGGTCCAGGACCTGCGCGCGAAAGAAGCTTTGTCCACTTCACAGCTCGAGCAACGTACCGAAGCGTTCCAGGATGCGACTCTCGAATTCCAACGCCGCCACGAAACACTGGCGACCATGTTAGAAGCCCTGCAGACGGGCGGCGAGCTAGAGGTTTCAGCGCTAAGGGGAAACTCAGCGTCCCTCCTGGTGACAGCCTCGATCGATGAGGCAGACACTCGGCAATCGCAGCGGTTCGCCGAAGTCGAGAGCACCCTTCCTCAAGTTGGTATTCGCGGCGATGTCAGCCGAATTCGCGCCGAGCAAGATCAGTTTCTCAATCAGATCGAAGAGATGGCGGTGGAACGAGCTGAAGCCGCGCGCGGCATCCTTCAGCTGACCAAAGTCGGCGCCGCCCGGATCTCGAGCGGCGAAAATATGGGCGGACCAGAAGTCAGCTTCTCGACCTTGATGTCAGGCCAGTTCGATAGCCCCGAAGAAGAACGTTTTGCAGTTCGTGTGGCGCAAGTCGCGGCGCGGATGGAGGAAGCACGGTACTTCCAACACCTAGTTGACCACCTACCCCTCGCAACGCCGATTGGTATCCCGTCTCGCGTCACATCGCCATTTGGCATGCGGATCGATCCATTCCGCAAGCGCCCAAGCTGGCACGGCGGCATCGATATGGGCGCGGGCTGGAACGCGCCCATCGTTGCGGCAGGCCCTGGAACTGTGATATATGCTGGTCGCAAGTCAGGTTATGGCCGCGTCGTTGACGTCGATCATGGCGGAGGTTTCGTTTCTCGTTATGCTCACCTTAACAGGATTGCTGTAAAGAGAGGGCAAGAAGTTGAAATCGGAAATAAGCTCGGAGCCATGGGGTCGTCCGGGCGCAGCACGGGTCCCCACCTTCATTACGAAGTGCTGTTCCATGGCAAACAGTATAATCCAGTAGAGTTCATTAAGGCAGGCAAACATGTTCACGAAGACTAAAGGCGATACCCCACCAGGCTTCACTCCAGCACAAGATGCTGTGCGAGGCGCATCCTCAAAACCAGCGTCTCGAGTCGGTGCCTCGATTCTGTGTTCTGACGTGCAGATTAAAGGCACGATCAAAACAGGTGGCGCTCTGCAGGTCGACGGCAAAGTTGAAGGGGACATCACTGCCGGCGACATCACAGTTGGGTCAACTGGCGAAATTCTCGGCGAAGTGAAAGCTGAAACGCTGCGCGTAAAGGGCAAGATTGTTGGCTCAATCCGCTCTCGCCGTGTCGAGCTTGAAACCGGTGCTTCGGTTCAAGGCGATATCTTCCACGCCGCGCTGATCATCCAACCGGATGCGAACTTCGAAGGTCAGGTAAAACGCGAAGAGAACCCGCTCAAAGATAGCGCTCCGCAAGCGGCAGCAGCTCCTAAGGCGGCCTCTAAACCAGCGACGAGCTTCGCGCCCGTCACGCCAACCACAGGCACAGCTGGAAACGCCTAAGCGTTTCGACAAATAGAATTTGAGGAAGCCGGGTTGTCACGATCCGGCTTTTTCTATTCCACCGCTTCAGCCTCGCCCAAAGCGTGTGACAGGGCCGCGCTTAAGAAGGGTGTTAGATCGCCGTCCAGAACACCGCCTGTATCCGACGTTTCGTGATTGGTTCGAAGGTCTTTGACCAATTGATAGGGCTGCAGGACATACGATCGAATTTGGTGACCCCAGCCAATTTCTGTCTTGGAGTCGTGACTGTCTTGCGCTGCCTGCTGCCGCTTCTGAAGCTCCACCTCATACAAACGCGAGCGCAGCATCTCCCAGGCGGTCGCCCGGTTCTGGTGTTGCGAACGCCCTGACTGACAGGCCACAGCAATCCCGGTGGGCTCATGTGTCAGGCGCACTGCGGAGTCGGTTTTGTTGACGTGCTGCCCGCCCTTGCCTGAGGCGCGGTAGGTATCAGTCCGCACATCCGACGGATTGATCTCAACCTCAATCGACTCATCAATCACCGGCGACACAGCCACGGAGGCAAAGCTCGTATGGCGACGCGCGGAACTATCAAACGGTGAGATCCGCACCAGGCGATGTACACCCTGCTCTGATTTCAACCAGCCATAGGCGTTCTCGCCTTTGATCAAGAGCGTCGCGGATTTGATACCCGCTTCGTCGCCTTCATGGCTCTCAACTTCTTCGACTTTATAGCCAGACTGTTCGGCCCAGCGCACATACATCCGCCGGATCATTGAGGCCCAGTCCTGGCTCTCTGTGCCGCCTGCTCCGGAATTGATGCTCATATAGCAATCATTGCCATCGGCTTCGCCCGATAGAAGCGCTTCAAGCTCGGCTTTCTCAGCCTTCTCGGCGGCGCGTCGGAGGCTAGCGGCGACATCCGACAGCATGTCCTCATCACCCTCGGCCAGTTCGAGCAGTTCTAAGCCGTCCGCAGCTTCGGTTTCCAACTCGACCACGGTCTGCATGCCGGTCTCGAGCTTTTGCCGCTCCGCCATCAACTTACGCGCTTCGTCAGGATCATCCCAAAAGTCAGGACGCTCGGAAAGCGCGTTCAGCTCATCAAGTCGTTTCGAAGCAACGTCCCAGTCAAAGACGCCTCCTCAGCAGCTCTGATGACTGCTTGATTTGATCCGCGAGGGCGAGAATTTCTGCTGACATGCTTTTCCCTGAAGCTATCCGATCGGTGGAGATGGCGGCGTTTTGCGCTCAGGTCAATAAACCTCGTCGTCGATATCTCGCTCAATCACGTCAGACTCAATGAGTTCACCCGTCTCTGGATCGATCTGCGGCTCGGTCGGCGCAGGTGGCCGCCCGAAGATTGACCCATCGCCCGTTCCAGACAGGCTGAGATTGGAGTTTTCCGCAAAGGCGCGCCCAGGCTCAGTTCCAGGACGGAAGGCTTCGAGGATGATCTCATTCGTGTTGAAGGTTGGCAGGCCGCCTGTGGCCGCATCGACAGAGACGAGGCGCACGCCAGGTGGAATCCGGAACGGGATCGGTGCTTCATCAGCTAGGGCCCGCTCCATGAACTCGGTAAAGATCACGCCAGCAACCGCGCCGCCGCCTTCGCCTTCACCCAGTGTCCGCGGTGTGTCGAACCCAGTCCAAATCCCGACAACGAGATCCGGCGAGAAGCCGAAGAACAAGGCATCGACATATTCGTTCGTCGTTCCGGTCTTGCCAGCAAGTGGCTTACCGACACGACGGGCCCGGCGACCGGTGCCACGCTCGACAACGCCTTCCAGCATATGCACCAGTTGATAGGCAATAATCGGGTCGACCAGTTGCTCACGATCATCCGGAAGCGTTGGCGGCGACATGCCATCCCAATCAGTTGCTTCACAGCCTTCGCACTCGCGTTGGTCATGCTTGTAAAGCGTCACCCCACGGCGGTCCTGGACCCGGTCGAGCAAAGTCGGCGTGACCTCTTTGCCGCCATTCACGAGCGCCGCATAAGCCTTTGAAAGACGCCATGGGGACGTCTCGCCGGAGCCAAGTGACATGGCTGGATAAGGCGGCAGGCGGTCATAGATGCCAAACCGTTCCGCAAACTCAGAGACAGCTTCCATCCCGATATCCGTCGCGACACGGGCCGTCACTTGGTTATAAGACTTTTCCAGCGCCACGCGCATTGTGACCTCACCATAAGAGAGGCCCTCGGCATAGTTTTCTGGTTTCCAAACATCGCCGGTATTCTCGTCATAATAGACATAAGGCGAGTCGAGGATGCGAACGGATGGCGTGTACCCACGTTCCAGCGCGGCGCCATATACAAACGGCTTGAAGGACGAGCCGGGCTGACGGCGCGCCTGTGTGACGCGATTGAACGGGCTCTTGAAGAAGGAATAACCGCCCATCATCGCCAGGACGCGGCCAGTATGCGGATCCAGAGCGACGATCGCGCCTTCAAGCTCCGGAATCTGTTTCAGCTGCGCCTGTCCCATTGGGACCATGATCGGGACAATCGGAATATCAGCTTGATCATCCTCAGCGGCGGTCCCCTCGCGCTGCGGGATGCTTTCTTCCGGGCTTAGGGCCTGGCGGCTGACTTCAGCCAAGACGACATCACCTGCGCGGAGGCCGGTTTGGGCGTTGTCGCGTGTATAGGTCGCGGTCCATTCAACATCCTCGGCCGGAATTCCAATTGTAGCGCCATCGCCGAGGAGGAGCTGCGCCCCTTCGCTCGAAACAGAGGTCACCATCGCGCGCTCCCAAGAGCCAAAACCGCTCGGAAGGGTGACATCGTTGAGCTGTTCCAAAACATCGTCAGCGCGCGGATCAAGCGATGTGACGGGACCGCGATAATTGTAGCGCCGGTCATAGGTTTCCAGCCCAAGATGCAGCGCTTCCTGCGCAGCCAATTGCAGCTTCGTGTCGATGGTCGTGCGGATCGACAGACCGCCCTGCTCCAGCTCATCTTCGCCATAGAGGTCGATCAATTGCTTGCGAAGTTCCTGCACAAAATAGGTCGCGGCAGCATACTCTGGTCCATACAAACGCCGCGTCGTGTTGAGCGGCTTTGCTTTGGCCTCGGTCGCTTCTTCTTCAGTGATGTAGCCATCCTCGGTCATTCGATTGAGGACATAGTTACGGCGTCGCAGCAGGCGCTCTGGATTGGTATACGGGTTCACGCGCCCCGGAAACTTCGGCAGCGAGGCCAACACAGCGGCCTCCGAATAATCGAGTTCTGGCAGCGATTTATTGAAATAGTTTAGCGCCGCCGAGCCGACGCCGTAAGAACGTCCGCCCAGGTAAATCTCATTCAGATAGAGTTCGAGAATATGCTCTTTCGAAAACGCCGCTTCCATTCGGCGCGCAATGATCAGCTCTTTGGCTTTACGCACGATGGTTTGGTCGCGGGTCAGCAAGAAGACCTTTGCGACTTGTTGGGTAATCGTCGATCCACCCTGCAGACCGCCGCTGCCGGTCAGTCGATTGCGCGCTGAATTGATGACTCCGCGCAACATGCCGACATAGTCGACGCCGCCATGTTCAAAGAATTTCTTGTCTTCAGCCGCGATAAAGGCGTGGATCACGTGCTCTGGGATTGCCTCGAACGGGATGAAAACCCGGTGCTCCTCCGCAAACTCATAGATCAGCGTGCCATCACCTGCGTGCACACGGGAGGTCACGGGCGGATTGTACTCCGCTAGCTGCTCAACCGATGGCACCGTCCGGCCGAGCGCCGCCATCCAAATCATGAAGGCGATAATCGCCAAGATCCCCATCACAAACCCGGCGCCAATGGTCCAAAACAGAACCCGCCAAGTAAATACATGCTGTTTGATGGTGGCCCACATAGTCCGGTCTCTCGCGTATGATCTCTCAGCGTGCTGATTCCACGCTTTCACGGCGAGACTAAGGCGGTTCTTGACCTACGAAAAGGCGCCGCGTCAGTTGCTTGCAAATAATAAATCTTGGCGATCGAAGTATGCATCGATGGCACGCTTGATCGCTTCGGCTGATTTGCGCCGCCCGCGTTCCGATTTGAGCCGGCGCGCATCGTCTCGATTGGTTAAAAAGCCGATCTCCACCAGAACCGCGGGCACATCAGGGGCCAGCAGCACAAAAAAGTTCTGGCGGCGGTGCGTATTGCGCAGCAAAGGACCAGCCTGCCCCAGTTCCGGGACCAGGAATTCGGCAAAAATCTCCGAATTTGACTTGGTTTCTCGAACTGTGAGGTCTTGCAGAATGTCCGAAACCTCATCTGTCGTGCCATCTTCGAACGGCATATGCCATCCAAACCGCTTCGCAGTACGATCTATACGGGCCTCGCCCCGAGTTGAGATCGTGTAGACCGAGGCACCGCGAACGGTAGGTTTGCCCGCCGCGTCGGCATGGACCGAGATAAACAGGTCTGCGTCCCAATTGCGGGCCATGGTCACGCGGTCTTCATGCTCGACATAGACGTCCGTCTCACGGGTGAGTTTGACGACATAGCGCGGGTCTCTTTCGATCAGGCTTTTAAGCTTCAGTGAGGCCTTTAAGACAATGTCGGCCTCTTCATCGCCCGTCACAGCGATCGCGCCGGGGTCTTTCCCGCCATGGCCTGGGTCGACGACGATCACGCGGCGCTGCTGAGCCGCCATTTTCATCAAAGCGCCGAATCCGGCGGGCTTTGCAGAGGGTGTTTCGGGTTTGGCAAGGTCTGACTGCACGTCTGCTGCGACGGTGGGAGCAGGTTCAGGCGCAACAGTCGCGGCTTCGGCTGCCGCAAATCTTGAGGCCTCAAACCGCGCGAACCGGCTAGCATCTCGCCGAGCAGCGGCCTCAAAGCGCGTCAGCGACACGCCAGACAGATCGAGAATGTAGCGGAAAAGCTGTTCGTCCCCGGTCGGCGGCAGATCAATCTCCCGCATGATCATCATCGGGCGGTCGAGCTCAAAGACGATGCGATCTGTATCGAGCGTATAAGCTATGATGCCGCCTGTCGGTTCGGCGAAAAAAGGCTCAGCGCCAAGGCGAAAGCGCTCTGGCACCATTTCGATGATGAGCCCATCTTCAGTGTCTCGCAGGAAAACATCGGGGCGGATGGCGGTCTGGGATGTTATCGTAATCCGGGTGAACTCACCGTCCCCAGCGACCCCAACGGATTGGACTTGCGCCACCGCAAATACCGGCAGCACCGCCCACAACCATATCACAAGAATGAGTTTCAAGAATCGCATCTATAGACTTCGTTTCACCATAGCCCTTGGGCTAATTATTATCCCGTTGTTTCTATTTTATGTAACCCCGTGGCGATGAACGCCGGATGATGCTTCATTTTGCTGAATGCTCAGGAAGGGACCATAAATGTCATACCAAATCGCTAAAATGATCGGCGCGGCCAGCCTTGCACTCATAATTTCAACACCGCTGGCTATTGCTGACGATCACGTCAAAACGATGACCGTCTACAATGATGCGTCTGGCGACACTTATCAGTCGTTTGGTCGGGCGGACGGCATTGGCGACAAAATACTCTGGCGCTCGAATATGCAGACCGAGGACGGAGAGGTAATCGGCGTCGGCTCTGGGCATTGCACACAGCTTGATGCCGAAAAGAACTTCTTTTGCGCGTTCACAATCGACTTAGACGGCCGCGGCATTCTCGCCGGCCAAGGTGTTCAGCTGACAGAACCCGCGCCATCCACCTATCCGATTACCGGCGGCACGGGCGAGTTTGAAGGTGTGACCGGCAGCATAGTCTCAATGCCGGTCGAGGACCGGGCCCGTTTTGTCTATGAAATCTCGTACCGAGATGGAACTTGAGGCCCCGAAATCCCGATTTCGAGTGGTGAAGGAGACGGGAGTGTTTGTTGAGGACGCCGCAATACCGCGATATCCTCAACTCCTGATTGTTCCGCAGCCGAAATAAGAAACATCCGCATCCCCGCATTTTGGGTCTTTCAATTCAGGTCCAAAGGGGGCATGTAGGGAATACGCTCAGCAATGAGCCCAAACAGAATCCCCGAAAGGCGGGTGAACAGGCCTAACCCCCTGCACTATCGCCGGTACGGAACGGATAATATGAGCTTACAGGTAGCCAAAATCAGAACTCAGAGCCGCTCTATGGATAGAGCTGGCCGGGCTGGTTTGCTGCCTGTCCCTAATAACAAATTTGCTGGCGCGTATCGCCATCGCTCGTACGACAAACGAGCCTTAGCGCCGCCAGTCTACAAGGCAGCTTACAATGAGCAAAACTATGCTGATCGACGCGGTCCACCAGGAAGAGACCCGTGTCGCCCTCGTCAACAATGGACGTGTCGAGGACTTTGATTTTGAAACAACCGGCAGCGAACAATTAAGAGGCAATATCTATCTCGCGAAAGTCACGCGAGTAGAACCGTCTCTGCAGGCCTGTTTCGTTGAATATGGCGGCAATCGCCATGGCTTCCTCGCCTTTAGCGAGATACACCCAGACTATTATCAGCTCCCACAAGCCGATCGTGAGGCCCTGCTTGAAGAAGCGGCGCGCGAAGCAGAAGCGGCGGCTGACGACATCGATGATGATGACGATGGTGACTTCGACGATAGCACACATGATGATGAAGCTGAGCTAGACGCCGACGATTCAGACGAGGACACTGACGAGGCAGAGGAAGCCGAGGCGGACGCGGAATCCGACGACGCAGACGCCGCTTCAGAAGAAGAAGCCACCGAAGCCTCCACTGATGAAGACGCGACCGAAGCGGACGCCGACTCTGAAGACAAAGACGAGAAGAAACCGCGCGCCAAAGCCGAACGCCGTCGCCGCGGCGCTCGCAAATCGCGCGGAACGTCAATTACGCGTCGCTACAAAATCCAAGAAGTTATTCGCCGCCGTCAGGTCCTGCTCGTTCAGGTCGTGAAAGAAGAGCGCGGAAATAAAGGCGCGGCGCTGACCACTTATCTCTCGCTGGCTGGACGCTACTCTGTCCTGATGCCGAATACGCCGCGCGGTGGTGGCATTTCCCGGAAAATTCCAAACGGCAATGATCGCAAGCGCTTGAAGGTCATCATGGATGATCTGCAAGTGCCCAAAGGTATGGGCCTGATCGTCCGCACGGCGGGCGCCAAGCGTACCAAGTCTGAGATCCGCCGCGATTACGATTATCTCCAAAAGCTGTGGGCGAAGATCCGGAGCAAGACGATGGAATCGGTTGCCCCACAGCGCATTCATGAAGAAGGCGGCCTCGTTCACCGCGCTATGCGCGACATGTTTGATCGCGAGATTGAAGAAGTCGTCGTGCAAGGCGACCGCGCGTATCGTGAGGCCAAAGACCTCGCCAAAACGCTGATGCCGACGCAGGCGAAAAAAGTGAAACGCTGGACCGCCGCTGCACCGCTTTTCGTTAAAGAAGGCGTCGAGGATCAGCTCGACTCGATCTTCTCACCCACCGTCCAGATGAAATCCGGCGGCTATCTGGTGATCAACCAGACAGAAGCTTTGGTGGCGATCGACGTCAATTCCGGCAAATCAACCAAAGAGCGCAATATCGAACAAACGGCGCTGCACACCAATTTGGAAGCCGCGGCAGAAGCCTGCCGCCAAATGCGCCTGCGCGATCTTGCAGGTCTCGTCGTGATCGACTTCATCGATATGGACGAGAACAAGAATAATCGCGCCGTCGAAAAGAAGATGAAAGAGGCGCTGAAACTTGATCGCGCCCGCGTCCAAAACAACCGCATCTCGCAGTTTGGCTTGATGGAAATATCACGCCAGCGCCGACGCGCAGGTGTGCTGCAAGCAACCTCTGAGAAATGTGAGGCTTGTGATGGCACGGGGCGTCGTCGCTCTATCCCATCGGCGGCTCTGCAATTGCTGCGCGCCATTGAAGCGCGCGCATCGGGCGGAGGCCTGCGCGGCATGACCGTGACGGCGCCAACTGATGTGGCGCTCTATCTGCTGAATTCAAAACGCGACCAATTGTCGGCCATCGAAGAAGAGGTTGGCTATACAATCGCGATTAAATCTTCGGCCACGATGATCCCCGGCGATTTCGAACTCGATGCCGACAAATCCTCTAGCGGACGTCGCCGACGCCAGAAATTCAACCGTGCCGACTTCCTTGAGGGCGACGAGGATGATCACCTCCTGCCTGATGCTGAAGACGACGAGGACGAGGATGAGATCGAGTCCACCGCAACCTCCGAAGAGGATGGCGATGAGGCTGGCGGCAAGCGCAAACGTCGTCGCCGTGGACGCCGCGGCGGACGCCGGCGCCGTAAAGACAATGAGGCTCTGGATCCAGGCGCGCCGCCTTCCGATGGCGGAGCTCTGCTCGATGGATTGGCCCTCTCGGTCTCGAACCTTCTTGGCGATGAGCCGGATGATCTTCCCCCTGCAGCGGAAGGCGGCCTAGAGGCCAAACCCGTCGCTGTTCCGGAAGCGCGTAGCGCGGAACCAGCTCCGCAGACCAAAGCTGCTGAAGAGACGAGCGAAGACGAACCGAAAGAAGGCAAAAAACGCCGCCGCCGCCGTCGTCGCAAACGTCGCGGTGACGAGACTGGCGCGCCTCAAGAGACTGAAGTTCAAGCCGAGGCCGAGAGCGCTGACGCTGCAGAAACATCTGGCAACGAAACGGCTCCAGAGCCCACGGAAGAAGCTCCGATCAAACTGGTTGAGGAACCAGAAGCGCCAGTTGAGACTTCAGAAGAAGTGGAAATCTCTGCGCCCGAGCCAGAGCCTGAACCGGTGCAAACCCCCCCAACCCCCCCCCCCTACCCCAACCCTGCACCTTAACTGGCCCCCTACCCGCCTCCCCCCCCGGTCTCAACATACCCTGTCCTGTAAACCCCCGCGAAGCCAAAAAAGAAAAAACGCGGCTGGTGGTCTCGCTAAGGTCGAGCGTCAGGCCTTGTATCGGAGCAGCCTTTAGCTCAGCGGCCTGAGCGCACTAGACGGGCGTTGAGCCCTCTCAGGTTACGAAGCCATTCGTTGCACTGAAATAAAGACGCTTTCGTTGTTCGAGCCGACTGTTTGAAACACGGACGGCCACTTAGGGTCTAAGTCAACATCCCATTGAGCCGTAGAGATACAGTCATTTTGAACCACTCTACAGACTTGGATAAGCGGCGACAGGTCATGCTGCGGGAATACCTGTAGTCGATAAACAGCTTTAGGCTGTGTATTCGTATCGATTTCCAAAACGTGCGGTTGGTCACTGGGGGAATCAAACGAAAAACCAAATGCTGATTCTTCAATCAGTCCCTCGACAAAGTAATAGTGGTGACCGCTATTTGAGAACGGAAAGGCGACAATCGCTGCGCCAACTAGTGCTCCAGCGAATAGGAGTGCGGACGACACTGCGAAGGAGGACTTTTTGGCAATGGAATTCGTGTTGATCGCGACGTACTTTCGAACAAGGTTCCGAACAAGCTCGCTTACGCTAGTACCTTCCAATTCTGCAAGCCTCGACAATGTTTCCTTTTCATCCACAGAAACCCGGATCTCTACTTTCTCAGACTTTTTCATTTAGCAGTTCTCCATCTCCCATTGGCTTAGCCAATCGGGAAGGAAACACGCAACTACAATGCTGTCATGACGAAGACTAAAACTGGTCATGACAACCTCCAGCTAACGCAAAGGCACCATTTCCCTAGCGTTCTAAACTCGCATCAAGTAGGTCACGGCCCCAATGTCCGCTTCTGACCCAGAGCAGACCCTCCCAGCGCACGCTTTAGAGCGACTAAAGCACCCGAATACCCGAAGTCTCGGCCCTCACGCATCCCCCACCCCACAAACAAATATCCTTGACCTGGACCTGTGGAAATCATACATGCGCGGCTGACAAGTAAGCGAACCACGACGAGCTCATCGGAGCTGTCAGTACGGGGGAGCCCAACTGTCTTCTCTTTCAATGTCGGTTTCGGGCCGATCTTGCTTTGCGAGGATACTTGGATGACTCATCCCCTGAAGGGCGCCTGCCCGCCAATTCCAGCCCCCCTGATCAAGCGCATTGATGTTGCGTTTGACACCACCACTGTGCACAGGACTTTTGCCAAGGATGCCGATTATATGGCGGCCGTGGCTGAACTTATAAGGCCGTAGCGGGCCACTTGCCCGCCAAATTCCGACTGAGCCGGATGCGCGCCTTTAAGGCTCGCATCTGACCCTGATCTTAGCACGCGGCAATTGTCGCGGTTTCGGAACTTTCGTCCCATGTTCAAATCTCAATCTTCGCGCCTGGCGCAACCGACAATTCTTCCAGATTTCGACCGCCCATTCGGTCTGCCCGCCTTCAATTCAGTTGAGGAGGCGATCGCCGCTTATGAGGGTGATGACGCCATTTACGCGCTCTATCCGCAGCGCATCCAGGCGGCGACACATCTGTTTCTCGACCATTTCCCAGGCAAGGTGCTGTACGCTGTGAAAGCCAATCCGCACCCGGCGGTGCTGAAAATCCTGTGGGCCAACGGCCTGCGCGGATTTGATGTCGCCTCTATTCGCGAGATTGACCTGGTGCGGACGACCTGCCCCGATGCGGACCTGTATCTGATGCATCCGGTGAAGTCGCGGCGGACGATCCGGCATGCCTATGATGTCGGCGTGCGTCACTTCGCATTTGATTGCGCAGCAGAGCTCGGCAAGATCCTGGTTGAGACAAATGACGCGGCCGATCTGCATTTGCATCTCCGCCTAGCGCTTCCGAAAGGCGGATCGGCGACGATGCCACTCGATGGCAAATATGGCGCTGATTTCAAGGACGCGGTAGACCTGCTGCGCCGCGCGCGCCCGGTCGCGGCAAAGCTTGGCGTCTGTTTTCACGTCGGCAGCCAGTGCATGGACCCATCGGACTATATCAAAGCCCTGTCTTATGTTCATGGCCTGCTGGAAGCGGCAGATGTTTGCATTGATAGCCTCGACTGCGGCGGCGGTTTTCCGGTCGCCTATCCTGGCATGACGCCGCCCCCGATGCAGGACTATTTTAGCCGCATCCGTAAAGGGATCGAGATTTTTGGATTTGGCGATCTTGAGATCATCGGCGAGCCCGGCCGCGCGCTGTGCGGTGAAGGCGGCTCAACGCTCACACGGATCGAGCTGCGCAAAGGCCAAGACCTCTACCTGAACGAAGGTTCCTACGGATCGCTTTTCGATGCCGCGCAGTGCGCTTGGAAATATCCTGTGCGCCTCCACCGCGACGGCGATGCGAGCGCTGAGATGAGCGCGTTCCGTTTCTTCGGGCCGACCTGTGACAGCCTCGACATGATGGCGGGGCCCTTCACCCTGCCTGAGGACACGCGCGAAGGCGATTGGATCGAGATCTGCCATCTCGGCGCTTATGGTCAGGCCATGGCGACGGATTTCAACGGTTTCCAATCTGACGCGACAGTCGCAATCCTCGGCTAGTCGCGCCAGACGCGCTGCGCTGCGTTCATTATTGAGACAACCGGACAATAAACTGCTGTTTGACAAGCCTCAGGGGCTAACGCATTAAGCGGTCAGATGGTGCTGCCTTAACGGGCGGCTAAGAGGGAAGCCGGTGTGAACCCGGCGCTGTCCCCGCAACTGTTAGCCAGGAGTGACAGGCTAAACAGCCACTGAGACTTTAATCTTGGGAAGGCGGCCTGAAGCAGAGATTGGTGAGCCAGGAGACCTGCCATCGCGTCGTTCGTCCGGAGGCCGGGAAAAGCCTCAGCGGTCGGGAAGGTCTGATACCTCTCCTTTGAAACGGCATAGAGTTTAACTGGGTCCAGGCGGATGTTTGCCTCGGGCCTATTGTTGTAGCTGTGCGCCGTATTGGCGCGAGAGGAAGCAAGAGTGTCAGCGCTGCAATCCAACCCCGAACTGGCGATCGCACCGTCTCTGTTGGAACGCGGGCTGATCCCATTCTTGCTGATTGGGTGCGTGATCGCCCTCTTCCTATCCTGCCTGCTCGGCTCAACACCGCTACCGCCAGACCGGGTGTTTGCGGCCTTCTTTGGCGGCGCCGATGTTGGAGACCGTCTGGTTGTCTGGTCAATCCGTTTGCCGCGCGCGCTGGCAGCCTTTTTGGTTGGGGCTGCGCTCGGACTTAGCGGCGCGGCATTGCAAGGTCTCTTGCGCAACCCACTTGCGGAGCCAGGTGTATTGGGTGTCTCTGCCTCAGCTTCGCTCGCGGCAACCTTTTCGATCTATTATGGGCTCGTCGCGTTCAGTCCGTGGGCGCTGCCGCTGGCCGCAATTATTGGCGCACTTGGAGCAACCGCCTTGCTCGCGCTGGCGGCGATCCGGACCCAGTCTGTGATCACGCTAATCCTGATTGGTGTTGGCCTCTCAAGCTTTGCCGGGGCCTTGATGAGTTTGATGATGAACTTGGCACCCAACCCCTTTTCGCTCGCAGATATGATCAACTGGATGCTCGGTTCCGTCGCCAATCGCAGCTTCAACGATATTGGCTTTGCGGCGCCGTTTCTGGTGGCCGGAGCCGCAATCCTACTCTTATCCCGGCGCGGGCTGTCGGCGCTGACGCTCGGCGAGGAAGCGGCGAGCGGTGTTGGCCTCAACCTTCGCAATCAACGCATCCTGACCGTCCTGGGCGCTGGTCTTGCGACCGGCGCCTCTGTCGCCCTTGCCGGAGCGATCGGATTTGTCGGCATCGTCGCTCCGCATTTGATCCGGCCATTCACCCGGCATGACCCGGCGCGATCCCTGATCCCGTCCGCGCTCTTTGCAGGGCTCCTGCTCATGTTGGCGGATATTATGGTGCGCATTGTACCAAGCCAATCAGAGCTTAAGCTTGGTGTCGTCGCGGCTCTACTCGGTGCCCCGGCCTTTATCTGGATCGCGATGCAGAGGCGGGCTGCGCATGACTAGTCTCCGCATTTCAGACCTCTCTATTCGCGCCAAACAAACGGTTCTGGTCGACCGCGCGTCGACGGAGCTGAAAACAGGCGAACTGGTTGTCTTGCTCGGCCCGAATGGCGCCGGGAAGACCAGTCTCATTCGCGGCGCACTGGGCCTCATAAAACCAGCTTCAGGAGCGTCAGAATTGGATGGCCGCGCGGTCGCATCGCTGTCGCCAACAGAGCGCGCACAGCTCATTTCTTATCTGCCCCAAATCCGCCCCCTCGCCTGGCCCAACCGTGTTCGAGATGTCGTCGCGCTCGGACGGTTTAGTCATGGCGCAACGATTGGGCGACTGTCTGCCGAGGATCGAGCCGCCGTCGATACCGCGATTTCAGCTTGCGACCTGACGCATCTGCAGGACCGTTCAGCCGATACATTATCGGGTGGTGAACTCGCGCGCATGCACTGCGCCCGCGCCTTCGCCGCGAACGCCCCTTTGCTGGTTGCGGACGAACCTATCGCTGCCCTCGATCCGCGGCATCAATTCCGCATTCTTGACCTGATTAAAAGCTATGTCGATCAAGGCGGCGGCGCACTGCTCGTCTTGCACGATATCGAGCTGGCCGCTCGGTATGCCTCACGCCTGATCTGGATGAAGGATGGCCGCATCGTCGCGGATGGCTCCGTAGAAGAAACACTTAGTGCCGACCGCCTCGCCGAGGTCTACGGTGTCTCTGCGACAGTATCGGACACCCGCATCATCATGGACGGCGCGCTATGACCGGCAAAGCGCTGATGCTGCAGGGGACTGGTTCAGATGTCGGCAAGTCCGTCCTCACCGCTGCGCTGTGCCGGATCGCAAAGCGCAGGGGCTTATCTGTTGCGCCTTTCAAGCCCCAAAACATGTCCAATAACGCCATGGCCTGCGCCGATGGCGGCGAGATCGGGCGCGCGCAAGCCCTTCAGGCCCGCGCGGCAGGGATCGAGCCAAGCACCGATATGAACCCGGTCTTGCTTAAACCGCAGAGCGATCGCGCGGCGCAAATCGTGCTACAAGGCAAAGCCCTCACCACAATGGAAGCGATGGACTATATGGCCCAGCGCGCCTCGCTTATGGGCGCTGTCATGCAGAGCTTTTCACGCCTCGCTGAAACGCATGATCTTGTCTTAGTCGAAGGCGCTGGCAGTCCGGCTGAGGTGAATCTGCGCGAACGTGACATTGCGAATATGGGGTTTGCTCGGCACGCCAATGTCCCGGTCTGTCTGATCGGAGACATTGATAAAGGCGGGGTGATCGCCAGCCTAGTCGGCACGCAAACCGTGCTGTCGGAAAAAGATGCGGCCATGATCAGAGGGTTCGTGGTCAACAAGTTTCGAGGGGACCCGCGCCTGTTCGATGACGGGGTCGCGTTTATTGAAGTGCGCACCGATTGGCCTTGTCTTGGGGTCATTCCATGGTTGCGCGCCTCGGCAAAGCTGCCTGCCGAAGATGCCGTCGTCCTAGAGCGTCGCCCGGCACCCAAGACGGGTCAGCTCAAGATCGTGGCACCGATGTTGTCGCGTATCGCGAACTTTGACGACGCTGACCCGCTCAAGTTGGAACCGAGTGTCGACTTCCAATGGATACCGCCTGGTAGGCCTATCCCGCTTGATGCCGACCTCATTATTCTGTTCGGCACAAAGTCGACGCTTGGCGATCTTACTTTCCTAAAAGCGCAGAAGTGGCATCACGATATCATCGCCCACGCAAATGCGGGCGGACATGTGCTTGGCATTTGCGGCGGCTATCAGATGCTGGGCCAAACAGTTCATGACCCCAAAGGCTATGACGGGTTACCCGGCACAGAAGATGGGCTCGGTCTCCTAGATGTTGAGACCACGATGACCAATGCCAAACATGTTGCGCAAGTGCTCGCAGCCTCTGTCCAGACCGGGGAACCGATTACAGGCTACGAAATTCATACCGGGAAAACGTCTGGACCTGATACCGCTCGCCCGTTCTCAGAGGTTGGAGGTCGCCCCGAAGGGGCTTGTTCACCTGATCGGCGCATTCAAGGTACCTATCTTCACGGCGCTTTTTCAGACGACGCGTTTCGTCATGCTTGGCTCCAACGCCTCGGCGCGCATACGTCCAGCAAACTCAACTATGAGATGGAAGTAGAAGCCTCCTTGGATGAACTGGCCGATGGTGTAGAAGCCGCGCTCGATACTGACGCGCTGTTCGATCTGGCCGAAACGCCAAACATATCGCACTAGACCGTCTCGTCCCAATGCTTGCTGAGGCGTGAGGCTGCGTTGATGATCCCAACCATGGAATAGGTTTGCGGGAAATTCCCCCACAGCTCATTCGTCTCGGTATCAACGTCTTCTGACAGCAAACCGAGCTTGGTGCGCGTTGCGAGCACGGTTTCAAACATGGCGCGGGCTTCGTCTTTACGCCCCACCCTCGCCAACGCATCAATGTGCCAGAAGGTACAGGCGGTGAAAGCGGTTTTCGGTTTGCCGAAATCATCCTCCATCCGGTAGCGATAGACATGACTGCCGACCCGCAGTTCTTCATCAATCCGCTCCACCGTCGCGACATAGCGGGGGTCCATCGGGTCAATAAAGCCGATCTCTGCCATCAATAGAACGGAGGCATCTAAATCCTCCCCGCCAAAGGCCGCGGTGAAGGCGTTTCGAGTTGGGTTCCAAGCCTTCTCAAGAATGGTCTCGCGGATTTCATCAGCGCAGCTATGCCAATGTTTCGCGCGGTCATCGCGGCCCAGCGCCTCTGCGATTTTCGCCAGTCGGTCACAGGCCGCCCAGCACATGATCGCCGAAGACGTGTGCACATGGGCGATCCCGCGGAACTCCCAAATGCCAGCGTCTGGGGTGTTATAGACTTGGAAGGCGCGCTCGCCGACTTGCTCAAAATGCTCGAACTCGAGCTCGCCCGCTTTGGTCAAAAGTCGGTCATCGAAAAAGGCCTGCGCCGCGCCCAAGATGACATGGCCATAGACATCGTGCTGAATATGTTCAGCCGCCTGATTGCCGATCCGAACCGGCCCCATGCCGCGATAGCCAGGAAGCCGATCAGCGATCTCTTCAGTGAGGTCATCTTCCAAAGCAACACCATAGACGGGCTGGATATGTCCGCCTTTTGTATGTGCCACCGTGTTTCGCAAATAGCCGAGGTAGCGCTCAAGCGTGCCGACTGCCGATAGCCGGTTCAGCGCGGTGACAGAGAAGTAAGCGTCGCGCAGCCAGCAGAACCGATAGTCCCAGTTGCGTTCCGAACCCTCATGCTCCGGGATTGAAGTGGTCAGTGCCGCAACAATGCCGCCCGTCTCTTCGTAGACGCAGAGCTTGAGCGAGATGGCGGCGCGAATGACCGCTTCCTGCCACTCTGGCGGCGTCGCTAAGCGTCGCGACCAGGACTGCCACTCCTGGAGGGTCCTCTGGAACCAATCTGCAGCCATGGAGTCAGGATTATCCGAAAGAGATTCGTCGGGGCCGAGGATGAAGCTCAATTCTTGGTCGAGCACAAACTCGCGCTCATCCATAATGTAGGAGACCGGCGCATCTGTCGTGACGCGAAAGTCGACTTCTTCATTCGGGAAGCGAATGTGAGAGACACCGCGGCGGCGAATGATCGGGCGCTCGCCGTGTCCAGTTTCTCCACGCAGATAAACCGTGATACGCGGCATCCCAGAAAGCGGTGTGACGCGCCGAACCATAGAGGTCGGGCGGAACACGCGGCCTTTGTCGACAAAGCGCGGGGCGAAGTCTGTAATCTTGATCGAAGACCCGTCTGCGTCAGTCAAAATCGTCTCAAGGATCGCGGTGTTGCGAATGTAGGTTTGTTTGGCGCTTACTTGATCGGCCAGCACGATGGAAAAATGACCGCCACCCCCCAGCAACGCGTTGAAAACGGGTTCGCCGTCCAGGCGTGGCAGGCACATCCATTGGACCGAAGCATTCGGATCAATCAGAGCCGCAACCGTACCATTGCCAATAATTCCAAGCTCAAGTGTGCTCATCGACCAGTCTCCTCAGCCAATCCCAAACTGCGTCCGGGTCTCTCAATCGAAACTTCGCGCAAGTTTCCCCGTCTCCGACCTTAATACCAAAGCCGCCAAGATCCGTTGCTGTACGCATCGCATCTTCATCCGTTGTATCGTCCCCAACCATAATCGGTGTTCGTCCCGAAAAAGGAGATGATTGCATGAGAGACGCAAGCGCTATGCCTTTATTGGCCCGGATGGGTTTCAGCTCGATCACCATCTTTCCGTGCTGCGCCTTATAATCAGGCAGATCTGCAGCGAGCGCCTGCAGCGCCATTAAAAGGTCCGCCTCAGCATCAGGGTTCTGGCGATAATGGACGGCGAGGACCGGACCTTTATCTTCGACGCGCACGCCCGGGTGCGGAGCGATAGCGTCTTCGACGCTTGCTTTCAGTTTTAGATCAATAGATTCGCCATCAGCGCTGGGCATCTCGCCTGGAAAACAAACGTCTAAACCGTGCCCGCCAGCGCGGAGAATCTCCGCCGGGATCCGGACGGACAGGTCGCGAATATCACGCCCGCTGATCAGCACGAGCGCGCCGCTCATTGCCGTGTTCAACGCGAGCAAAACCTCCGCGCCGCCGTCCGGCAACGCCACCGTATCCGGATCATCCTGAAGCGGCGCGAGCGTGCCATCAAAGTCCAGAAACAGCGCGCAGTCCTGCAAAGAAACCGCAGCTGCCAAATGCGCAGATGAAATCTCAGACGTCATGATTTGCGTTTAGTCTGAACCGCTCTGGAGCGCATCCAGATCTTTCAGGAAATTCTTGCGCCACCAGGCAATATCTTGCTCCATGACGACGCGCCGGAGCTCACGCCAGCGATCTTTGCGTTCCTCCAATGGCATGGTCAGGCCATGATGGATCACTTCGGCGAGACGACCAGTATCATGCGGATTAACTAGCAAAGCGGCTTTCAATTGCTCTGCAGCACCCGCAAATTCAGACAAGATGAGCACGCCAGGGTCCTCCTCATCCTGCGCCATCACAAACTCTTTGCAGACCAGGTTCATGCCGTCGCGGAGCGGCGTCACCAGAGCGACTCTCGCGATCCGGAACAGTCCGGCAAGCTCTTCTCGGTCATAGGAGCGCGCAAGGTAGCGCAGTGGTATCCAGTCAAGATCGCCATAATCGCCGTTGATTCGACCTGCGAGCCCGTCCAAGGTTTGGCGCAGCTCTTTATACTCTTCGACCTTGCTGCGCGAGGGGGGCGCGATCTGAGTCACAGACACTTTGCCATGCGTTTCTGGGTAGTCATCGAACAGACGCCCAACCGCCTCAAATCGCTGCGGTAGGCCTTTGGAATAGTCCATACGGTCGACGCCGATGACGAGAGAGCGGCCGCCCAAGAAACGGCCAATGCGTTCGGCCGCCTCGTTCGCTTTGTCAGTTTTCGCGGCCGCTTCAAAGCTCTCCGCATCAATCCCGATTGGATAGGCCTCGATTTTGACCGTGGTTCCAAAGACCTCAAACCGACCGTCTCCGAGATTGGTCGCTTTGCAATCCTCCATCAAATAGCGCGTAAAGTTCGAGCGATCCTGCTCAGACTGAAAGCCAATCACCGAATAATTACACATCGCGCGTGCGATCCAGAGATGATCTGGCAGCGCCCGAAACACTTCCGGCGGCGGGAATGGAATGTGCAGGAAGAAACCAATCGGCCCATCCCATCCTGCGCGGCGCAGCGAGTCGCCCATGAGCAGGAAGTGGTAATCATGCACCCAAACCGAGTCGCCCGTACGCAGCCGATCTGCGACCAAGTTCGCAATGCGCTGATTGACGTTCACATAGACCTGGAATGCGTCTGAATCGAATGAAGCGAGATCAATCCGATAATGGAAAACCGGCCAGAGCACGGAGTTGGCATAATGCAGATAATACTGATCATGCTCCTCTTGAGAGAGGTCGGTCAGCACAAACTCGACTCCGTCGTCTTTTAGTGTGTGCAAGCTGCGGGTCGGTGTTTCGACAATGTCGCCTGACCACCCAAACCAGACGCCGCCGGTCGACTTTAGGGATTCCCAGACCGCAACCGCCAGTCCCCCTGCCCGCGCGCCTGGATCCGCCGCTGTCCGGTTCGAAATTGCAATGAGCCTTCCCATGCCACGACCCTGTACCAAATAACCCGCTGAGAATAGAGAATTTTCCAAAACAGGCCAAAAATCTGACCGCCTGCTCGCACGGTTGATTTGCTTGACCGTGCGGAGGCCATGCCATCGGCAATTCTGATAAATAATGGAGGAACCAGATGAGCGACACAGATTTTACCGATAAGAATGTCCTCGTCGTGGGCGGAACCAGCGGCATTGGCAATGGCATCGCTCAGGCTTTCCGGGCGCGCGGCGCGACTGTCGAAGTTTGGGGCACCCGCGCCAAGGCTGAGGACTATGACGCTGCGGACGGATCAGACCTAACGGGCCTCACCTATCAACAAGTTGATATCGGCTCTCCGGCGGCAATCGCTGATGCCAACTTACAAATCGGGACGCTCGACGTCTTGGTGCTGTCACAAGGCATCGTTGCCTATAAACGCGCTGAATTTGAGCAAGAGGGCTGGGACAAGATCATGGCGGTGAATCTCGATAGCTTGATCCATTGCAGTGAGAAATTCCGACCTGACTTGAGCGAAAGACAGGGCTCGATCATTATTATCAGTTCGGTCTCCGGCATCCGAGCCAATATCGGCAATCCCGCTTATGCCGCGTCAAAGGCCGGGGCGATCAGCCTGACCAAATCGCTCGGCCAAGCCTATGCGCGCGATGGCATTCGGGTGAACGGCATAGCGCCCGGTTTGGTCGACACTAAGCTGACTAAAGTGACCACAGACAATCCAGACCGCCTCAAAGGTGCTTTGCGTTCTATTCCTCTGCGCCGGACCGGCCAACCGGAGGAAATCGCGGGGGGCGTGCTCTTCCTCGCTTCGCCGCTCGCGTCATATGTCTGCGGTCAGACCATCTTTGTGGATGGCGGCATGACGCTCTGATCTGGGGCCGGTTAAACCTTCTGCCCTGTCTGTTTTAGAAGACCATCGAAATAGGCAATCGTCTTTGTCAGACCCTCGCGCAACTCGATGTGCGGCGCCCAGTTCAGCTGTGACCCCGCGCGCGTGATATCCGGCTGGCGCTGACGCGGATCATCTTGCGGCAACGGCCTGTTGACGAGTTTCGAGCTTGAACCGGTTAAATCCACGACGTGTTCAGCAAGTTCACGGATCGTAAACTCACCCGGATTTCCAAGATTGATTGGCCCGGTCACATCTTCCCGACTTTCCATCAAACGGATCAGCCCTTCGACGAGATCATCGACATAGCAAAAACTGCGCGTCTGTTGGCCGTCGCCGTAAAGCGTAATGTCGTCGCCCTTGAGGGCTTGAACAATGAAGTTCGAGACGACGCGGCCATCATTTGGATGCATACGAGGGCCGTACGTGTTGAAGATACGCGCGACCTTGATGTCGAGTTGATGCTGGCGGTGATAGTCAAAGAACAGCGTCTCGGCGCAACGCTTGCCCTCATCATAGCAGGAGCGTGGGCCGATTGGGTTGACGTTGCCCCAATAGCTTTCTTCCTGTGGGTGAACATCCGGGTCGCCGTAAACTTCAGACGTAGAGGCTTGCAGAATTCTGGCTTTGGTGCGTTTCGCGAGGCCTAACATATTGATCGCCCCATGCACCGAGGTCTTCGTCGTCTGCACAGGATCAAACTGGTAATGGATCGGGCTCGCCGGGCAGGCGAGATTGTAAATCTGGTCGACTTCGACAAAAAGCGGAAAGGTCACATCGTGGCGAAGCAGCTCAAACGTCTTGCTGTCCAAGAGCTGCGAGACGTTTGAACGCGCGCCCGTGAAGAAGTTATCGACGCAGAGCACCTCATACTTTTTCTCAATCAGCCGTTCGCAGAGATGGCTGCCGATAAAGCCAGCACCGCCCGTGACCAAAACACGATTTACTAGATGCATATCTTCGCATCCCTCATTTTCTGATGGTCCGAACCCACCGTGATCCTGTGTTCCGCATAGCAGTCTTGTTGATAAACGCTAGGGGACTTTCCCAACAGGGTCATGCAGATTTCAGTCGTTACGAGGCTCGCCCGGCAGTCGGTCGAAATCTCGTTTCCACTGGATCGCAACTTTCGGACCGAGCTCGGGATCGACCTCTGCGTCGATTTCCACATTGCGCAGCGGTGTCCATTCCAGCGCCACCGCAGGAGCTCCAGTCGCACCAGATTCAATCTCCAGATAGACATCATCGGCGAGATATTTCCCGGTCGAAAGCGTCGCCTGTCCATCATCATTGAACCCAAAGTCGAGCCGGTCGAGGCCGGTCGCATCCTGTAACTCCCCGGTCAGGCTAAATGCATCGCCGCCTGCAAGCTGCGCTGCAGCACCAGCCAATTGCGCGGCCTGCAGCGGACTTAGGTTCGAGGGTGAGCGACCAAACAAAACCCGCGCCAAAACCTCATCTTCCGGCAAGCTCGGATCGGAGGTCAGCGTGATTTCTGGGTCGGTGACGTTACCATTTAAGATGACCATCGTGGTTACACCATCACTGGTCCGGTCTGCTTGCAGATTAAGCTCGCTACTGGCGGGGCGTCCTGCAAAACGAATACGCCCTTCCGATAGATCAAACCGTTGGCCAATAAGGTTCGCCTCGCCGCGCACCAAAGAGGCAGAGCCCGTCAAAACAGGATCGCCGGGCGAACCCCGCACCCGTGCATCGACCCCCCATTCGCTTTCAAAGCTTGGACCGTCCACGAACACGCGGCGGTCGGCGCGCACGTCGAGATCCAGAGATATGGCCTCTCGGGTTGGCGCTTGATCCTCATCATCTTCAGACCCGTTCTCGAACTGAACATCCAACGTCGTGTATCCAGCGCGAGGCAATTTGGAGAGATCAACGCGCATCTCATCAATTCGGATATCGCCCTCAACATGCGTGCGGCGATCTCGGCGCTCAATGCTTGCCTGGCCTGAGAGCGTGGTCGAGACATCTTCTCGGCGCAGCGCCCGCAAGCGCGTCAGGTTGGCTTCAAGATCGCTGTCACCATTAAAATTGTAGGTCCCGCTTGCCGTGATTGAACCACCACGTGCGCCGCGCGCAGAGGCTTGTTCGACAATGATGGCTTCCGAATTGAGCTGTAGTTTCGCTTCGAGTTCTTCGAGGTAGATGCCGGTAATTCCGTCTTCGAAGATACCATCTGCAAGCGACGCTGGCCCCGAGAAACGAAACGTTCGCCCATCTCCATTCGACAGATCCAGAGCAAACTGACCGCCAAGGCGTAAATCGAGCCCGGCTAGCGCCCATAGAGGTGCAATATCTCCGGTTCCTGTGAGCCTGACCGGCGTCATTGCGTCAGGCGCTTGTCGGATAGAAAACAGTGATCCGGTGTCGATAAGATCTGTGCCTAAGGAAGCCTCAAGTGAAACATCGCCTTCCGACGGGATCACATTGGCCTCAGCGCTCAATCGACCGTCTATGAGTTCAATTTCTGCGAAGAGATTTGCTCGCGCGATATCTAAGCCAGCCCGCGACAAGTCATCGATCTGCAAAGAAGCCGATCCAACTGGCCCCTGCTCGCTCAGCTGCACATTGGCTGCTCCGTCCAGCGTACCGATCAAACCGGGGCGCTGGATCACCGCGCCAAGATCGGCAAGGATGATACTCTTAAGGGTCAGACGTGATGGCCGCGCACCTGAATTGTCGAGATTGAGATCAATCTCGCCGCCGAAGCCAGCAAGAACACCCTCCATTTGCAAGACAGGATCAGCCGATATTGTCAGAGGCGATTTGATCGTGATGGCCTGGCCACCAATCGTGGCATCTCCCTCCAGGATCACAGATCGTTCTTCGGCATTCAATTCGAGCGGATGTGCCCCGGTCACCGGTTGCGGCGCGCCGAAGACGGGCAGCTTGGCTTGATAGGTCGCTGTGCCGGCAAATTCCGGCCATGTGCCAGCGAGCTCAAGGTCAGCGGTTTCGACGCGAATATCACCCGACTCAAATCCGCTCACAGATATCTGTGAGGCAAGCTCGCGGCCTTCATATGAAATCTCAGCTTTCAGATCCGAGAGGTTTGGCACCCGACCATTGATCTCTAAGTTCAAAGACGAGTCCTGAAGCGACGAAAACTCTATCGCGCCTCGTCCGCTGGCCATCAATTGCCGCCATTCGCCATCAAAGGCGGAAAGGAGAAAGCGCCGATCTTGGACCTGACCGGTCAGCTCCGCCAGAACTGGATCGCCTTGATAGGCGCCGTCCAAGCGGAGGCCGATGGCAGGTTCAGCGGGCGTTCCAGAGACTGAAAACTGTGATCGCAGCGGCCCGTCTATGCCCTCGATCTGGCCGTCAAGGCGCGCTTCAGCACGCCCTGTGAGCGCAATTTGGTCCGGCTTAATCGCCCCACTCGCTATCGCGGAGACCGCGTTTGATCGCAGTTCAACTTGGTCGATTGCGATACCATCATCGCGGCGCGCGGCACTGATCTTGTACGTGAGTGCTGGCGCCAGGTCCTGAACCAGCTGCGGCGCAGTTGTTATAGGTTGAGCTCTTCCATCAAGGGTAAACTCAAGATTGGAAAAGTTATCGCCGCTCAACCCGAAATTGCCGGAAACAGTCTCCATGATCGAAAGCTTCTGCAGACCGAAGCTCCCGGTAAGTGACACCGGACCAGCAGGTCTAAGCGTACCCATGCCCGCCACTGAAAGCTTTTCGCCGCGCAAGCTGGCGCCCTCAATCGACAGCAGAGATCGAGAGATTGAATAATTGCCGGTGACGGCGCCTATGACCGATCGCCCAAGCGCGGTTTGCGCACTCGCTGGAAAACCGTCTTCAGGGGTGAAGTTCAATTTTGAATCGACCGACAGCGTGCTGCTGACAAAGTCAATCAATCCCTCGCTCGAAACGGCGCCAAATTGGTAGCTCCCGTAAGACAGTGAGGGTGTCTCAAGCCGCCCATTAAAAGCGAACTTGGCATCAGCTTGGCTGAGCCGTCCAGACGCGCTGAACTCCGAAACGTCCAGTGCAGAGACCCCGCTGAGCCTTGGGGTATCCAACCGCGTCGCATTGAGCACGAAGTTTTCAAGCGATCGCTCGGCTTCGCCAGAAACCCAATCACCCGTGATCTCAATCGCGCCGGTCGGCGCCAAGATTTGAGCGGTGAGGCGCTGATCCGGGTCAACGCTCGCCTCAAATTCTATGTCGTCGCCAAAGCGCTGAGCAATGGCAGCAAGCCGCTCAAATCGCGAAAGATCGATACGCCCCGACGCTTGATAGGTGCGTCTGTCCGCCCCCGCCTCAACGTCGAGTACCGTATCAGTCCCAATCTGCGCCTGCGCCCTCATCTCGCCGCCAAGGACACCGCCAGACGCGTTGAGGGTCGCCGTGAAAGCCTCACCTTCTGGTACTCCTAGAAGCTGTGCGATGACGCCGTCGGGGGCACCGGTCAGGTCAATCTCACCTTCCAAGAGCGCGTCGCCGCCCCAAGATATGTCAGCTTGAATTTCATCGCCGCGCGCGCCGGTCGGGATCAGGTCGAGATGAAGAAGACCTGTCCATCCCGCCGCTTCAAGATGGCCGGCAAGCTGATAGGTTTGGGCCGGCCCGGCAACCCCTTCAGCGAGCGATAGATTGGCGATCGATAGATTGCCGACACGGTATTCATCAAATGGCGCGCCCCGGCTCGGTGTCGATGCAGGCGCAAGGTCTGGACGCCGCACGACGCTCAAGCCCTCGGCGCGAATCTCCTTCAAGTCGAGCCGTCCAAAAAGCAGCGGGAGCAAGCGCCAGGAAACGCGCGCGTCATCGGCTGTAAGCCAAGCGCCTTCGCCATCGCTGACGCTGATCTGGTCCGCCCGAATGCCGGATAGTAAGTCGCCATGGACGCGATCAAACGCAAACATTTGGCCGCGAACCGAGAGGGCTTCGACTCGGCTTTCGACTATGGAATGCGCCATCGGGGTCATGAGGAAGATGCGCAATCCCAAGATCAGACCGAGGACGACTAAGCCCGCAATCAAACCTGCGCGTCGCCATGGCCCCTCAAAGAGTGAGCGCCAAGCCATTAGAAGGCCTGCCCAATACTGACATAAACCTGCACCGGGTCATCGCCGTCGCGTGGGTTAATGGGTGTGGCAAGATCAAACCGGATCGGCCCGACGAGCGTGTCATAGCGAACGCCTATCCCAGCCGAGTATTGTACATCATTGAAGCTGGCGGACTCGTCTTCCACGACGCTCGCTCCATCGACAAAAGCGACATAGCCGAGCGGCTCTTCGCGGCGCCAGCGCAGCTCTCCGGAAACTTCCAGCAAACCTTTGCCGCCGGTTGGTGTGCCATCATCTGCGCGTGGCCCGACAGATTGATATTCAAATCCGCGGGCACTGCCGCCGCCGCCCGCAAAGAAGCGGCGGCTTACGGGCAGTTCTTCAAGCGCGGCACCGAACACAAAGCCGGACCGGAGCCGCGAGGCCAGCACGAAGCGGGCCTCCTCATCCAGTTTCTGATATGCGCTCACTTGCGTGTTCAATGATAGATATTCTGCTTCGCGATCCCCGACGATGAGGCCAGGTTCTGCGCGGGTATCAACCCGCCAACCGGCGGTCGCATCCAGTGGATCATCTGCGTAGTCAAAACGCGCGCCGAGGAACGTACTCAAGATTTGCTGATCGCGCTGTCCGAATATGTCCTCTTCGCGCGTAAACTCACTCCCGCCCCCAAGAGTGAAAGACTGCTGGCGCGACGCTCGAATTTCATAGGCGCCGGAAAACGTCACCGACTCGCGATCAAACGCATCGGTCTCTTCGCGGCCACCTTCGGCAGACAGGACCAGGGTTCGGTCATACGCGGCAAAGTTGGGAATGCGCCAGTCCACACCGATTGAACGCTCAAGCGTCGCTAAGGTTGCGGTGGCTGTGATTGTATCCCCACGCCGGGTCGCATTGCGGCGCGTGAGGCTACCAATAAATCCCGGGCCCTCGCTGGTCGAAAAGCTTGTCCCGGATGTGATGGTGTAGCGCGGGCGCTCTTGTAATTGGACCAGGACATCGCGAACTTCGTCACCATTTGGAAGCACCTGTTTGGGGGTGCCCTCGAGCTGCACACTCGCCAAACCATAGAGACGGGTCGCACTCAACCGCCGCGAAAACGCGCTTAAGGCGGTGGGGCTGTATACGGTCCCCGCCTCGAACGGGACCAGGCGATCAATATAAAGGCGGCGGGTGCGCGTATCACTGGGATAGATCACCTCGCCCAAGACGATCCTAGGACCCGGTTCAATGTGATAGGTGATGTCGAGGGTTCCGGCATCGCGATCGCCAAGCATGGCTCGCTCAAGCGCCTTTGCATCAGCATATCCGGCAGACTGTAAGGCGGCGATCAAGCCAGCCTCCTGGGCAATCACGGCGCTTGGCTCTGCAATGTCGCCCGATTGAAGCGTCAGCACGTTTGCGAGTGCCTGCGAGGCCTGATCACTGATCGCCGCGTCGCTCAAATCCGTCGTAAGCGCGCCAATCGTAAACAGCGGCCCAGGTTCGACACGCACCAGCGGAACCGGGGCCTCCCCGGGCTCGACAGCATAAGAGATCTCAGGCGCGAAATAGGCCTTCGAGTTCAGATAGTTCTCAATCCGCTCCGCCGCTTGCCGGGCTTGCCGACGGGCTTCAAATTCAGTTTCGGGCGCGGCTTGATCAATCAGCTCCGCTTGCACCTGTTCGAGCAGTTTTTCAGACGCGGTATCGCTCGACACGCGCACTTTCTCAGCCGCTGCAACGCCGAGCTGCAAACACAGTGATAATGCGAGGATCGAAGCGGTTTTAACGGTCACACTCTACACTCTTGAATTCTATCCGCATTCACCTGCAAGGCCTGGTCCAAAGTATGACCAAAGCATGTCAGCCCCTAAGGAAGCTGTAAGGGACATCCCGTTATATGCTAAATTTGAGAGAATTTGGTGCCCAAGAGAGGACTCGAACCTCCACGACCATACAGTCACTACGACCTGAACGTAGCGCGTCTACCAATTCCGCCACTTGGGCAAGTGGGTGAACGGGGCGTATAGCGGAGATGCAGTCAGAGCGTCAATCACTCCTGACCAGCCAAATCTCTTATTTTTTGAGCTTCACGCGCGCCATACGAAACGCTGAGGCGGCAATCTGCTTTTCTTTGTCCAAAAGCGTCGCATTGATGGGCGACAGCATGGCCGTTTCCCCGATAATCGGCGCCGGGCCGCTGTTTGACAACACTTGGGACAGACACACGCCTGCCCCCGCCGCATAAGTCGTGGACATCCGCAGGATTGGCACAATTCCGTACAAAGCCCCAGCAAACACATTGTAATTGATCAGCCGCGTGCGCGCGATCCGCTCTTCAATGCCAAAATCAGTGAACTGAAACAGAGCCTTCAAATGCTTGAAATCACTGAAGGATGCCGATCGATAGTCGGCCATTTCAACAGTTATGGAAGCTCGATCCATACTCAAGCTGTAGCGAGAGTCGGTGATTTGGGAAAGTGTGGTGCCCTCGGCCGGACTTGAACCGGCAAGCCCAATAACGGGCGGCGGATTTTAAGTCCGCTGTGTTTACCAATTTCACCACAAGGGCACGCGCGCCTTGACTAACGGGGCTCGACCGATCTGCCAACCAGGTTTTAACGGCAAAGTGATAAGTTAGGGGAAGACGTGAACAAAATAACGACTGGCATCTGCTATGCATGGTCCCCATCATGCCTCATCCGCTGCAAAAGAAACGATATAATGCCATTCTGGTGACACTTGCCTGTTACGGGCCGGTCGTGGTCGCCGTGGCGGCGCTTTTTGCTTGGATTGCCTGATTTCAGATTAGAGGGCGCGGTACCCTTGTTCACATGAACAGTTTCGCGAAAAACCAGAAAATCCACATCGCTAGAGCGCTAAGAACGGCGCCTATGAACGCGCCCAAAACTTTCATCGCGAGACTTAACTCTGTCGCGCTGAGAATTGACCAGAAGACCCAAGCACCAAACACAAAAGCGACGAGAATAAATAGTCTGTCCACAAGGCGATCGAAGCTTCGATCTAGCCGGTCTATCTTATCGAATATGTCCTTAAGGCCCATTTTTCGTCCCTTACTCCGGCGTATCATGCGCCAGTTTGGGCATCACTTTACGGTGCGCAGGATTTCCAAAAGGTCAAAAAAACTCGTTAATTCTGATGACTAGCAGCGGTTTAGAGCGCGGAAATCGCAAAGAAGGATTGTCTGGTCGGAACGGCAGGATTCGAACCTGCGACCCCTTGACCCCCAGTCAAGTGCGCTACCTGGCTGCGCTACGCTCCGAACCAGGGCCGGATGTATAGGCGCCTCTTCAATTTTGGCAATGGGCAATCGCGGTTTGACCCGGCCTTAAGCGACCTGTTTCAGGCGGACGGCATCAAGGCGGGCTTTAATGTCGGTCAGGTCGGATAGAATGGTTTCGAGGCGGCCGGTTGTGCCCGTCGCTTCAGTGGTGGGTGCGGCGGCTTCGAAAGCTTTTCGTACGGTTTCTTGCATGTCTCTCGCAGGGCTTGGTGTTGCTACCATATCCCCTGAGTCTGCCGGTCCGACAATCCTTGCCTCGCCGCCAAGTACGCAGTCAACGCCCTGTTCTTTTAACAGTTTTGAGGCGCCTTTCAAAGTCATGCCTTGATCGTGCACCAAAGTCTGGATCGCGCGCAGGGCCGACATATCCTCAGGACGGAACATGCGGCGACCGTCGCGGCGCTTGAGCGGCTTCACATATTTGGTAAATTTGGTTTCCCAATAGCGCAGCACATGCGGCTGCAGGCCAAGCTCTTCAGCAGCTTCCCCAATAGATCGATAGGCGTCAGCGGATTTTTCAATCTTACGGGCAGCAGCAGAGCTAGGCATGTGGTTTGGGTCTCGCGTTTAGCCTCCGACGCGATCTTTGAGCATCGGAGAAGGTTTGAAGGTTACAACCTTGCGCGCCGATATCGTTGCTTGGATTCCTGTCTTAGGATTGCGCCCTTCACGGGCCGCTTTCCGACGGACATTGAAATTACCGAACCGAGACAGTTTCACTGCCCCCTCGCCTTCCAAGCTCTCGCTGATCATTTCCAGCATACGGTCGAGCAAGTAAGAGGATTCCTGCCGCGTTAGACCGACTTCGCGAACAATCGCGTCGGTTAGTTCTACACGGGTGAGCGTTGTTGTTGTCACTGTATCAGCTCCTCATGGTTAACAATAAGGGGGCAGTTCTTAACGAAATACGAAAAATTAGATGCGGAAGAGGCTCGCGCCCCAAGAAAATCCACCACCCATCGCTTCGCTAAGCACCAGATGCCCAGGCTCAATACGACCATCGCTGACAGCGGTGTGTAAAGCAAGTGGAATCGACGCCGCAGACGTATTTCCGTGGTCGCCGACCGTTGAAATCACTTTACTTTCGTCGAGTTTCATCTTTTTCGCGACACCGTTCAGAATGCGCTGATTAGCCTGATGTGGAACGAACCAATCGACTTCATCAGAGGTCAAACCGGTCTCGTCATAGACCGCGTTAATCGCGTTTGAAATATTTGTAACCGCATGTTTGAAGACCTGATTGCCGAGCATGCGGACATGACCGATCGTACCAGTCGAAGACACGCCGCCATCGACATGTAGCAAATCAGACTTCGTGCCATCGGTGCGGATATGGTGGGTTAAGATCCCGCGATCGCCAGCTTCACTTTCCGGTTCAGCGGTGAGCACGACGCCGCCAGCGCCGTCGCCAAACAGCACGCATGTGCCGCGATCTGACCAATCCAGGATGCGCGTAAACGTCTCCGCCCCGATCACCAGAGCGGTTTTGAACAGACCGGTCTTCAACATCGAGTCAGCGGTTGCCAGCGCGAACAGAAAGCCGGAGCATACTGCCTGCACATCGAACGCAGCGCCTGCCCCCATTTCCAGCTTGGCTTGCACCGCCGTCGCTGTCGCCGGGAAGGTTTTGTCTGGGGTCGTCGTGGCGAGCACGATCAGGTCGACTTGATCGGCGGTGATGCCAGCATCTTTAAGAATGCGCCGCGCCGCATGGGTCGCGAGATCAGAGGTCATCTCATCATCTGCCGCGATATGACGTTGGCGAATGCCGGTGCGCTCCTGAATCCATTGATCAGATGTCTCAACGATTTGAGACATCTCAGCATTGCTCATGATCCGCTCTGGCAGATACCCGCCAGTGCCGCGGATGACGCTTCGAATTCCGGTCATTCTGAGGCCTCGCTCAAGCTGACTTCGACACTGTCTCGGCGCAGGCCAGCGGCCACTTCTTCCATATATCGGCTGGCAGCGAGATCGGCGGCGAGTTCGACCGCCGTCGCATAGCCTTCCGCATCGGTGCCGCCATGGCTTTTGACGACAACACCGTTCAATCCCAGCAGAACCCCGCCATTCACATTGGACGGGTCCATCTTCTCCCGCAGCCTTTTCAGGCCAGAGCTGGCAAGCGCCGCGCCCATTTTCGAGATCACGCCAGAGGTCAACGCCTCACGCACATAGGACGCGACGAGGCGGGCCGTGCCTTCGGCGGTTTTGAGGGCAACATTGCCGGTAAAGCCATCGGTCACGACGACATCGACAGCGCCCATGGCGATATCGTTGCCTTCGACATAGCCGCGGAAATTGAGGCCGAGTTCAGGCTCGCGCAGGCGCTCTGCCGCGAGCTTTAGCGTATCGCGTCCTTTGTCTTCTTCAGACCCGATATTTAGCAGGCCGATGGTCGGTTTGGCTTTCCCAGTCACCGCACGAGCATAGGCCTCTCCCATGATCGCGAAAGTTACGAGTTGGTCAGAGTCGGCATCCAGGTTGGCGCCGACATCAAGCACGATAGAACGTCCTTCAATCGTCGGCCAAATCGCCGTCATAGCTGGCCGGTGGACGCCCTCCATTTTACGCAGCGACATCATCGCGAACGCCATCAATGCGCCGGTATTTCCTGCCGAGACGGCGGCGCCTGCACGGCCCGCTTTTACGGCCTGAACCGCGCCCCACATACTTGTCGTCTTTGCCCGGCGGAGCGCCACAGAAGGCTTCTCACTCATTGAGACAACATCGTCATGATGCATGATTGTGCAGCGATCCATCAGGCCGCGACTTTCCAGCCCCGCCGTCACGTCTTCGGCGCGTCCATGAATTTCGAACAATACATTGCTGCGGCGCGCCGCAAATAATTTCAAACCGTCAAGGACAACCGTGGGGGCAGCGTCGCCTCCCATGGCGTCGATTGACAGGATTAAGCTGGCCATTGGACCGAAACTCCACAACGCCTCTCAAGACGGCGCAACCTATGCGGGACCGCACCGAAAGGCAACGCATGTCTTTGATTGCAAGGCAGTTCTGCGAAGGTGCAGATCAGATCTCGTCCGGGCCTGCCAGAGCGGTCGCGTCAGACAGATCATCAACCCGCTCGCTCAATAGCAGTAAATAGTCCGCGAGCGCCATCGCCTTGTCACGATCGGGCTGCACATTGCGCTGCAAAACCGCTGCGATCTCTTTTTGGGGTGCGCCCGCTTCAAGCGCCTCGTCGATGGCTTTCGCGAGACCATAGAATTCTTCGCCCATCTTCCGGATCCGCCGCGCAATCGAGGCATCGCCGACGCCGTTCTCGCGCAAGGCATGATCGAAATCTGAGAACAGCATTTCAGCGAACGCTTTTGACAAGACCCGCCCCTCTGCGCCGCAAGCTCGCAATCGGCGCAGCGCCAGGGTCGCGACCAGCGTGACCATATTGAACCGGCCATAGATCGTGTCTGAGACCCAGCCTTTCAGATAAGGTTCTGGAAGTCGCGCGCGCGCCGTCACCGCATCCCGCCAGCGCCGGACTGCGTCTTTATCCACGGTGCTTTTTTTCAACCAACCAAACATGAGCGCCCTATTTTAAACACCTAAAGAGTGTGTCCTAACGGTTGCCAATTAATGCTTTTCCGCATTATCTCCAGCGCAAGTATCAGGAGTATCTTCATGGCGCGACGTGTCATTCTAGCCTCTATTGCTCTTGCGGCGCTTACCACTGCCTGCATCAGCCCGATCGAAGATTATCACGGCTACACCGCAGATGAAGTCTTGCCTGAGAATATTGAAGTTGGCCAAGACACCCGCGCGAGCGTCCTGGCGCAGCTTGGATCAGCGTCGACAGAAAGCGTGTTTGACGAGAATACCTGGTTCTACATCACCACCCGCCGCGAACGAATCGCCTTCCTGACCCCACGCACCAAACAGCGCGCGATCACAGCGATCCGGTTCGGCGAAGATGACGTGGTCGAAGAATTGCTGACCTATGACGAAACCGATGGTGAAGTCATCCGCTACGCTTCTCGCGAAACCCCAACTCGGGGTCGTGAGCTTGGCTTACTAGAGCAAATCTTCGGAACCGTCGGCGCGGTCGCGCTGCCGAACACTGACGAGATCACGCCGAACAATCCAACCGGCCGCCGCAACTAGCGTTCGACCGGCAACCCTGGCGCACAGCTATCATTATCGCCCCGCGCATAGACGCGAACATAATCGACATACATCAACGACGGATCCGGCGTTTCATCAATCGGCCAACCGCTACCCAGTGCCAGGTTGATGATTGGATACATCGGATAGCGCAGCTCCGACGGCGTTGGCTGTCGCCACACCTCTTCGCCATTTAAAAACAAGACAATTGCGGACGGCGAGATATCCACGCCATAGGTATTGAATTGATCCACGAGTGAGCTGTCTGGGACACTCGTTCTCGTGCCTTGGGTGCGATGCTGTGTCTGATCATTGAAGTGGACATGCAAGACTGATGAGAACCGGTCCGTCCAATGTCCGTAATACTCAACGACATCGATTTCGACACGCCCATCAACAGCGCGCGCGGGCGTGAGCGGCATCAGCCAGAAGGCTGGCCACGTCCCTTTGCCCGGCGGGAACTTCATCCGCGTTTCGAAATAGCCGTATTGGGTTCCGAAGCCCTCGCCGGTTCGATCTGCCGCGGCCAACAGCCCTGAGCGCCATCGCCCTTCGTCATCCTTCCAGGCTTTGATGGTCAGAATGCCGTCGTCGATGAAGAACGGCCCGTCTTTGCCGGGATCGGTGAACTTCGCGTCGCCGAAATCGCCCCACCAAGGTGTATGCGCTGTCCACCGTGCGGGCCCAATACGGTTCGGCGATACGCTTAGTGTGTCGAATTCCTCCATAAAGACTGGGACGAGTTCACAGCTCTCTGGATTAAGTGTCGGCGGCAGGGTTTGCGCGCAGGCACTCACGCCTACAAAACCGAGCGCCGATAGAAACGAGATGTGACGTGCCATAAGGGCCCCTTTACGCAGTCGCTGATCATCTAAGCCCGCGATAGGTCCATATACAAAAAACCCGCGCCAATTGGCACGGGTTTCTCGTTTTGAGTGAATTTGCGTTAGGTCTAGTGACCGCCCGCCAAAACAGCGAGCATCAAGAGCGCCACAATATTGGTGATCTTGATCATTGGGTTCACCGCCGGACCTGCCGTATCTTTGTACGGGTCACCAACAGTATCACCGGTCACAGCAGCTTTGTGGGCTTCGGAGCCCTTACCGCCATGATTGCCGTCTTCGATATATTTCTTGGCATTGTCCCAGGCGCCGCCGCCTGAGGTCATCGAAATCGCGACGAACAGACCCGTCACAATCACACCGAGCAGCATCGCTCCAACCGAAGCCAGCGCCTCAGATGGTCCTGCAATGCCCCAGATTATCAAGAATAGCACAATCGGCGACAGAACCGGCAGAAGCGACGGCACAATCATCTCTTTGATCGCCGCCGTCGTCAGAATGTCGACCGCCTTGCCATAGTTTGGCTTAGACGTGCCTTCCATGATGCCTGGATCATTTTTAAACTGGCTACGAACTTCCTCCACAACCGCTTGCGCGGCGCGGCCAACAGCCATCATCGACATGCCGCCGAAGAGGAATGGCAATAGACCGCCAAACAGAAGCCCGACCACAACATACGGGTTGGCGATGGAGAAGTTCACGACACCGATACCGTCAAAGAAGCTGCCTTCCGCAGCGGTCGCCGCGAAATATTTCAGGTCTTCATTATAGGCGGCAAACAGAACCAGCGCACCGAGGCCGGCAGAACCGATCGCGTAGCCTTTGGTCACCGCTTTAGTGGTGTTGCCAACCGCGTCGAGCGCATCCGTTGTGTCACGCACAGAGCTTGGCAGTTCCGCCATCTCTGCGATTCCGCCCGCATTGTCGGTTACTGGACCGAACGCGTCGAGCGCAACGATCATACCGGCAAGCGCCAACATGGTCGTCGTCGCAATAGCGATCCCGAATAGGCCTGCGAGATTAAACGTCAGGATGATCCCGGCGATAATCGTGATCGCTGGCAACGCTGTTGATTCAAGTGATACAGCGAGGCCCTGGATCACGTTCGTGCCGTGACCAGACGTAGAGGCTTCCGCAACAGATTTCACCGGGCGATAGTCAACGCCGGTATAGTATTCTGTCACAACCACGATAAGCGCCGTCACCACGAGGCCCGCGACACCGCAAAGGAACAGGTCCATGCCGGTCACGATCGCTGGTGTGGTGCCATCCGGTGCCATCAAGCCAAGCGCTGCGCCAGCCCCTGTCAGTTCACCGAAGCCATTCGGCAAGGCGTACTGAACCGCAATTGCGAGACCGCCGATGGTGAGAACACCGGTGACGATCAGGCCCTTATAAAGCGCGCCCATAATGTTGGTTGAGCCCTTGCCGAGCTTCACAAAGAAAGTCCCGATCACTGAGGCCACAATACACACGGCACAAATCGCCAGTGGGAAGAGCAAGATGCTGCCAAGATAGTCCGAGCCAGCGAAATAGATCGCGCTGAGAACCATAGTCGCAACAATCGTCACGGCATAGGTTTCGAACAAGTCAGCCGCCATACCGGCACAGTCGCCGACATTGTCGCCAACATTATCGGCGATGGTCGCAGCGTTCCGCGGATCATCCTCTGGGATTCCGGCTTCTACCTTGCCAACCATATCGCCGCCAACGTCTGCACCTTTGGTGAAGATACCGCCGCCGAGACGCGCGAAGATTGAGATCAGGGACGCGCCGAAGCCGAGCGCTACGAGGCCGTCGACAACCTTACGGCTGCCTTCGTCATACCCAAGCGCTCCGACCAGGAGACCGTAATAGGCAACCACGCCGAGGAGCGCGAGGCCAACCACGAGAAGTCCGGTCACCGCGCCAGATTTAAACGCCATCGATAAGCCGTCTTGGAGCGAAACACTCGCAGCTTGCGTCGTCCGAACGTTGGCCTGCACAGACACTTTCATGCCGATAAAGCCAGCTGCGCCGGATAGAACCGCGCCAATGACGAAGCCTAGCGCCGCTTGCCATCCGAGCAACGGGAACAGGATCACCGCGACAACGACGCCAACCATCGCAATTGTGCGATACTGGCGGCTCAAATAGGCATTTGCGCCTTCTTGAATCGCCGCAGCGATCTCTTTCATGCGGTCATTGCCCGCATCTGCTTTCATAATTGACTGGCTCTGCAGCCAACCAAAGCCAATCGCGAGCACCGCTGCGACTAAGGCTATCCAAAACCAAAGGGTCATACCTGCCCTATCCTCCCTGAATCAGTTCGGAGCATTTGGCGCCCCGATATTTTTGTTTGTGAGACTATGACTGCAACAGCCATAGCGCATTCGCAAGGATTATCGCGCTAGGCGCGAGTTAGAACTCTACAAGTAGGCCTAATGCTCAAACCCAAGTATTGAAGGAGCGTTAACGCGCTGGCCCTGTAAATACAGGCTGAGTCCAGCCGATTCGGTCAATTCGCCGATCTTCATGAAGCCAGGAACGTCTACTCCTGGAGCAGCAGCGACGAGTATTTGGTAATCATCCCCAGCCGTACATTGCGCAAATATCTGATCGAGATTTGTCGAGGGTTTAGCGAGCGGAATGTGGTCTAAATCGAGCTTCACACCACACTCAGACGCCTCTGCCAGACGCGCCGCATCTATGAAAAGACCGTCCGAGATATCCATACTCGCCTTCGCTTGGGCGGCAACCACGGATGCAGCTCCGAGGTCGCTGATCTGCGGAACACGATACCGGTTCGCTGTATCGGTACTGCCGCCAGATTGGGCCGCCTCCAGCCCCGCGCCGCCCCAGCCAATCTCACCGCTGATCCAGAGGTGGTCCCCGGCTTGCCCGCCCGACCGCCGAATAGGGGCCGGACCAACACACGCGCCGGTTAAGGTCAGCGTTAGGGTTAGAGGTCCTTCAGTTCCAACCAAATCTCCACCGATCAAAGCAATCTCAAACGCATCAAGATCACGCTGAAAGCCCGCGATAAGGCTCTGAAACTCAGCTTCACCTCGCACTCTGGGCCATGCAATTGACAGCAAGGCTTCCGACGGCAGTGCGCCTTTGGCGAGAATATCAGACACGTTAACCCGGATGAGCTTCTGCCCGACCGTATCGACCGGGTCGGCGCTGAGAAAATGAACGCCCTCGACAAGTGTGTCCATGGTCGCAATCGTGGCGCCCGCCGCCGATAGCACAGCCACGTCATCGCGCAACGCCTCTGCGCCCGGCGCATGCACCAGCGGGGCAATATAGGTCTGGATCCAATCAGTTTCGCGCATCAAGCCTCCTGAAAGAGAGGTAGGCTTAAGCTTCTTCTGGCCGCAAGTCTTTTGAGACATTGTCGAGCACGGCGTTCACGAAATTTGCTTCGGTTTTGTCAAAGAAATCGTGAGCGAGGGAGACATATTCATCCAGCAGAATGCGGCGCGACAATTCCTGGTGCGCCACCAGCTCTGCCACCGCTGCCCGGAGGATTGAGCGTGTCGTCGAGTCGAGCCGTGACAGTTTCCAGCCTTTAGATAGGCGCGCCAAAATGGCGGTATCTACGGTGCTCTGATGTTCAATCGTGGCGTTGACGATGGACTTGAACAAGTCCGGATCAGCTTCTTCAACCGGATCCTCATCTGGCCCGACGCCGAGCCGGTCATCCATCAGATCGCGGATCGCCGCCCGGCCGCTCTGACCGGTCTGCTCCATTTGATAAAGCGCTTGTACAGCCGCCAGACGCGCGCCCGCACGACGCGCCCGAATGATCTCAAATGGGAGTTTCTGTTCGCTCATCGCGCGTCCATGCCACTTGCGTGGATAAAAGGCTATTCAGAAAGGTGAGTTTCGACTGTGTTTCTCTAGCGAACAAACTTCTTGCGCAGCTTCAGCATTTCCAGACAGGCGACAGCAGCGTCCTTGCCTTTGTTGCCGCGGTCGCGTTCAGCGCGGGCTAGAGCTTGCGCTTCGTTCTCGACGGTGAGGATGCCATAGCCAATCGCTAGACGGCGATCGGTTGAGAGATACATGAGTCCGCGCGCGCTCTCACCGCAAACATAATCATAGTGCGAAGTCTCGCCGCGGATCACGCAGCCGAGGGCGATATATCCGTCATAGCGCGCGCTGTCGGCAGCCATCGCGATTGCGCCCGGAACTTCAAATGCACCAGGGACCATAATCGTCTCAACATCGCATTCATCGTCGGCGGCTTCCAAAGCTTCGCGGGCGCCCTTTTCGAGCTCTTCGGAAATGTGCGCGTAATAGGGAGAGTTCACAATCAGAATTCGGTGATGCGCCATCAGTTAGTGTCCTTTTCAGAGAGCGGTCGCCAGCCTTCGATTGACAGGCCGTAGCCGTCCAAGCCTGCGACACGGGTCGGTTCAGTGTCAGAGAGATAAATCATTTTGCGCACACCAAGCTCGCGCAGGATCTGCGCGCCGACGCCATATTCGCGGAGCGGCGCATGTGTATCCTTAGGATCGGACGACTTCATACCAAGCCGTTCGGCCAGCGCATTCGGGCGCATCGTGTTGACGAAGACGACCACGCCCGGCTCATCCGCATCGGCAATGATCTTCATCGCGCATTCGACCAGCCCTTCGCGCGGGCCTTTCTCGCCCAAAATGTCTGCCAAGACGTCCGTTCTATGGACCCGCACAATGGTTGTACTGTCGGGCTCAATCGCACCGTGCACGATCGCAATATGCTCGCTATTGTCGATATCATTGCGGAAGATCACGGTCTTGAAACCGTTGCCATACTGGCTCTCGAGCGGCGCCTCGACCCGTCGCTCGAGATAGCGGTCATGCTTGCGGCGATATTCGATCAGGTCGGCAATCGTCCCGATTTTCAGGCCATGCAGCTGCGCGAACGAGACAAGCTCCGGCAGGCGTGCCATGGTGCCATCATCATTCATGATCTCGCAAATGACGCCGGCTGGATAGAGCCCAGCCATGCGAGAGATATCAACCGCCGCTTCAGTATGCCCCGCGCGAACGAGTGTGCCGCCATCTTTGGCAATCAGCGGAAAGACGTGGCCCGGTGAGACAATGTCATCGGCGTCGCACATCGGATCGATTGCGACTTGCACGGTGTGGCTGCGGTCATGTGCCGAGATACCGGTCGTGACGCCCTCTTTCGCTTCGATCGAAACGGTAAAGGCTGTGCCCATGCTTTCGCGGTTTTCGCGCGCCATCATATCGAGGTTCAGGGCACGTCCACGCTCATTGGTCATCGCCAGGCAGATCAGTCCCCGGCCAAACTTCGCCATGAAATTGATCGCTTCCGGCGTTGAGAAGCTTGCAGGGATGATCAGATCCCCTTCATTCTCACGGTCCTCCGCATCGACAAGGATGTACATTTTGCCATTGCGCGCATCATCAATGATTTCATCAATACTCGAAATTGCGCCTGAAAAGTCTTCAGCCATCTTTGGCTCCTTGTGCGTCGTGCGGGGTCGGCGCATCGACGCCAATCATCCGCGCCACGTAGCGCGCCAACATATCGATCTCAAGGTTTACGCGAGATCCGGGCTGTAATTCACGTAGCGTCGTCACTTCCCAAGTGTGCGGAATGATCGCGACTTGGAAATCACCATTCGGAAGGGCCTCCGCGACAGTCAATGAGACTCCATTGATTGCGGCAGAGCCTTTTTTGGCAAAATATTTCGCGATCTCAGCAGGCGGCCGGATCGTGATGCGGTAGCTCTGGCCCTCTGGCTCGACAGAGACAATTTCGCCAACGCCATCAACATGGCCGAAGACAAAATGCCCACCCAGTTCCTGGCCGAGTTTCAGGCTCTGCTCGAGATTAACCTCGCTGCCCTCTTCCCAGTCGCCAAGTACTGTCAGCGACAGCGTTTCGGGAACCGCCTCAACGGCAAACCAGCTGCCCTCGCCCGCCTCACCAAAATCGACCACAGTCAAACACACGCCCGCATGCATGATGGAGGCGCCCATTTCGATGCTCTCAACGGGATAGCCGCACGCCACTTCAAACCGGCGCAGACCATTGCGGTCTTCGGCTTTGCGAATTGTTCCGACATCGGTCACGAGACCTGTAAACATGGAGCCCTCCTGTCGAGCTTACGCCCTAACATAAGTCTCCAGCGTGTCATCCCCAATCCGTGCCGTGGCGGCAGTGCGCCAACGCGGCGCATCTTTCATCTCTGAAAGGCCCAAAGCCGCGACGGCAGGCAATCCATCGCCGCCAATCAAAATTGGCGCGCGGAACCACTCAATCGTGTCGACCAGCCCCGCTTGAATAAAACTCGCCGCCAGCTTGCCGCCACCTTCGAGGAAGATTTTCTGCAGCCCCTCAACTGCGCAGCGATCCAGCAAACCTTTTGGGGAGACCTTGCCATCGGGGCCAGGCACGACCCAAATCTCGGGGGTCTCCGTCACACTCTCCGGCGCATATCCAGACGCGGATCGCGCGCTGGCCAGAACGACTTTGCCGAGCCCCTGCGAATTCAGAAGGCGCGACTGGGACGAGGTCCGAAGCTTGCTGTCAGCTACGATGCGAATAGGCTGCTTGGCTGGCGGCGGAACGGTGCGCGCGGTCAGCAGCGGATCGTCGGCCAAGACGGTCCCAACCCCGACCAAAACAGCATCATGCTCGGCTCGCATTTGATGCACCCGGGCGCGGCTTTCGCTACCAGTGATCCATTGCGAAACGCCATTCTCTAAGGCGATGCGGCCATCCATACTGGTGGCGATTTTCAGCGTCACATGCGGGCGCGTCACGAGCTAGTCCTCGTCAAATTCAGATTGCTTGATGAAGGCCGCGAAGTCAGACGGAGCATCAAAGTCGCGATAAACGCTCGCATAGCGCACATAGCCGACGGGATCGACGCCGCGCAGGCTTTCCATGGCAAGCTCGCCAATGTCCTGAGAGGCAATCTCGGTCTCACCGCTGCTCTCTAACTTACGGGCAATGCCAGAGACGATTTGTTCGATCTGCTCATCAGAAACGGGGCGTTTGCGAAGGGCTATGCCAATCACACGCGCCAGCTTTTCGCGCTGGAACGGCACGCGTTTTCCATCGCGTTTGACGACAACAATCTCGCGCAATTGGACCCGTTCGAATGTCGTAAACCGGGCTCCACAATTGTCGCAGCCTCGCCGGCGACGCACAGCTGTATTGTCTTCTGCAGGGCGGCTGTCTTTGACCGCCGTATTATCAGATCCGCAGAAGGGACAGCGCAATCGCTTAGGCTCCTAACCCGTTATAAATCGGAAACTTGGCTGTCATTTCTTCAACTTCTGCGCGAACTTTCGCTTCAGTTGCCGAAGAATCGCCAGAGGCCACGGCATCAACGACCTCGCCGATCCATTTTCCGACCTGTGTGAACTCTTCGACGCCGAAGCCGCGAGTCGTCCCGGCCGGAGACCCAACACGGATACCGCTGGTCACCATTGGCTTTTCAGGATCGAACGGAACGCCGTTCTTGTTGCAGGTGATGTAAGCGCGCTCGAGCGCTTGTTCAGCATCACGGCCGGTGACGCCCTTCGGACGCAAATCGATCAGCGCGACATGCGTGTCGGTTCCACCAGACACCAAGTCCAACCCGCTGGCTTTCGCAGCAGCTGCCATGGCTTGCGCATTTTCAACCACGTCAGCGGCATATTGCTTAAACTCCGGCGTCAGCGCTTCTCCGAACGCAACCGCCTTGCCGGCGATCACATGCATCAATGGTCCGCCCTGAATGCCTGGGAACACCGCCGAGTTCACTTTCTTGGAGATGTCCGCGTCATTGGTCAGAACCATGCCGCCGCGGGGGCCGCGAAGGGTTTTGTGCGTGGTGGTCGTCGCCACGTGGCAATGATCGAGCGGATTAGGATGCGCTTTGCCCGCAACTAGACCAGCAAAATGCGCCATGTCGACGAGGAAGAAAGCGCCGACTTCGTCAGCGATCGCCCGGAATTTGGCGAACTCTATTTGGCGTGGATAGGCAGATCCGCCCGCAATAATCAGCTTCGGCTTGTGCTCTTTGGCGAGCGCTTCAACTTGATCAAAATCAATCAGGTGGTCGTCTTCGCGGACACCATACTGGATCGCATTGAACCATTTCCCAGACTGGTTTGGACGCGCGCCATGCGTCAGGTGACCGCCCGCATCAAGGCTCATTCCAAGAATGGTATCGCCCGGCTGCAGCAGAGCTTGGAACACAGCCTGGTTTGCCTGAGAGCCGGAGTTCGGCTGCACATTCGCAAAAGCGCAGTCAAACAGCGCTTTCGCACGGTCGCGCGCCAGATCTTCGACAATGTCGACATATTCACAGCCGCCATAATAGCGGCGGCCAGGATAGCCTTCTGCATATTTGTTGGTGAGCACCGTGCCCTGTGCCTCAAGCACCGCTTGCGATGCGATATTCTCGGAAGCAATTAGCTCGATCTGGTGTTGCTGCCGCGTTTGCTCTTTTGCGATCGCGGCGAAGACTTCGCTGTCTCGCGCCTCAAGCGCTTCAGAGAAGAATGTCGCAGTATCAAAACGGGTCGGATGGCTTGTATCTGGCATGGCGTGATTCCTGAGTCTGCCCGATCATTTACGTGTTCAGTTGATGTGCTGCAAGGCGTCATTTGCGTCCTGCGAATTCCATGCTTCTACCATAAGTGCGGGCCGCGGATATTTATTGTTCTGCTTGTATTCTTATCCGATTCTATGCATTAGCTGCCGCCAAGCCCATCTTTAGAATGGGCGATAAGATAATATAAAAGAGCTAACATATGACCGAACACTCGAAACCCGAGTTGTTGGAAATGACGACGGATATTGTTTCGTCGTTTGTCGCGAACAACCCGGTCCCTACCGGCGGATTGCCTGATCTGATGAAAGCGGTGCACGAAACTGTACTGGAACTCTCCTCAGATACTCCAAAAGAACCGCCGCGTCCTGATCCCGCCGTACCGATTTCAAAATCGATTACACCTGACCATATCATCTGCCTGGAAGATGGTCGCAAACTCAAAATGCTAAAACGCTATTTGCGCTCGCGATATGATCTCACGCCGCAAGAATATCGCGCGCGATGGGGTCTACCGTCAGACTATCCCATGGTCGCGCCAAACTATGCGAAAAAGCGATCTGCCTTCGCCAAGGAAATCGGCCTGGGCAAGAAACGCGGCGGTTAAACCGATCTGCTAAATCAAAAAGAGCGCGCCTGCCTGGGCGCGCTCTTTAAACATGTGTGTCGTTGGAGTGCGGCGCCTAAGCTGCTTTCTCATCCAAGCCGAGCTGTTTCCAGACCGCCAAGATTGCGGCGACCAGATCGTTCATCATCTCTTCTGTGTGAACGGGTCCTGGCGTGAAGCGCAGACGCTCTGTTCCTTTCGGAACGGTCGGGTAGTTGATCGGCTGGACATAGATCCCAAAATCGAAAAGCAGCGTGTCAGACAGCGCTTTACACTTCTCGGGGTCGCCGACGAGCAGCGGCACGATATGCGTATCGCTTTCCATCAGAGGCAGCCCCGCATCACGGAACTTTTGCTTCAGCATCGCCGCGTGCGACTGATGCGCGAGGCGCAGTTTACGGCCTTCATCAGAGCGTAGCTTGCGAATGCTGGCCAACGCGCCCGCAGCCATGACGGGGCATGTTGATGTCGTAAAGATAAAGCCAGACGCGGTTGAGCGGATCGCGTCGATAATCGTCTCATGAGCGGCGATATACCCACCCATCACGCCGTAAGCTTTGCCGAGCGTTCCCTCGACAATATCGACCCGGTCCATAACGCCGTCACGTTGCGCAACGCCAGCGCCCTCATCGCCATACATGCCAACCGCATGCACTTCGTCCAGATAGGTCAGTGCGTCGAACTCATCGGCCAGGTCACAAATCGCTTCAATTGGGCCAACATCACCGTCCATCGAATAGACGCTTTCAAACGCGATAACTTTCGGGCGATCCGGATCGTCGTTTTCCAGCAGCGCGCGCAGATGGTCGACATCATTGTGCCGGAAAACGCGATAGTCAGCTTTTGAGCGACGGATGCCTTCAATCATAGAAGCGTGGTTAAGCGCGTCGGAATAGATGATCAGATTTGGCAAAATCTTGCCCAGCGTGGACAGCGTCGCATCGTTCGAAACATAGCCGGATGTGAACAAGAGCGCGCCAGTTTTCCCGTGCAGGTCCGCCAGCTCTTTCTCAAGCTCGACATGGTAGCGTGTGGTGCCTGAAATGTTGCGTGTGCCGCCAGAGCCCGCACCGAAACTATCAATCGCTTCGTGCATCGCGTCGGTGACATTGTCGTCCTGGCCCATGCCAAGATAATCGTTCGAACACCAGACGATGATTTCGCGCTCGCCATGCTCAAACCGAGCCGTCGCTTTCGGGAAATCACCCTTGTGTCGGTGCAGATCGACAAAAACGCGATAACGCCCTTCGTCGTGGATCGTTTCCAGGGCGGTTTCGAAGGCTTTCAAATGCTTCATGGCGGTGTGGCTCTTTTTGCGTGGACCCGAATTAGGGGCTAACCCCTACAGAATAAAGGGGATTAAAGGACGCACTACTGCGAAACCCTATAGGGGATAACCCCTATAAGAAAATTCACTAGGCGTCATAGCCTGGGGCTTCACGGTCCAGTTTCCGCAACAGGCCTGGCCAAGCGAGCATATTTGCCAGCGTTTTAGTGCCTTCTGGGTTGGCCTGACCTTTCACGACATCCTGCACCTCTTGCGACGGAATGACCATATTCTCACGTCCAGCTGTTAGCGCACGGACCTGCATGGAACACGCGCGCTCCAGGAAGAACATGCGGAGGAAACACTCAGCTGCAGTCCCGCCAACGGTCAGCGTGCCGTGATTATAGAGCAGCATATTGTTCTTTTCGCCCATATCCGCCACGAGACGCTCGCGCTCGCCATGATCAAGGGCAACGCCTTCATACACGTGATAAGCAAGGTCATGACGCGCCAGCATGGCCGTCTGGCTGAGCGGCAACAGGCCTTCTTTGTTTGCGGAGACCGCGACGCCATCATCCGTGTGCAGGTGCATCACGACATGAGCGTCGTCGCGCGCGGCATGGATCGCTGAGTGAATGGTGAAACCTGCCGGATTGATAAAGTATGGCGTTTCCTGAACCACATTGCCGTCCTGGTCGACCTTGACCAGCGACGAGGCGGTGATCTCTTCGAAGAACATGCCGTAAGGGTTGATCAGGAAGTGATGATCAGGGCCCGGCACACGGTGCGAGATATGCGTGAAGATCATGTCGGTCCAGCCATAAAGTGCCGTCAGACGGTACATGGCGGCAAGATCCACACGGACTTTCCACTCTTCTTCGCTTACTTGTCCTTTGAGGCTCGTAATTTGCATTCCATCGGCCATGTTCGTTCACTCCCGGCTTGTCGTTTCCGCTACAGTACAACTAAGCTTCCGTTTGGGCAATTCAGGCAAATGCTTGACCCAGCGTTCGATGCTCCCGAGATAGGGGGCCATGACGACCTGTATCGCCTTCACCGCCTCGAAGCGCCCGGAAGCACAAGAAGCCTTGCGCCGCCTGACCCAGAAGTATGGACAGTTCGACGAGGATAAGGCGGATGTCATCGTCGCGCTGGGCGGTGATGGAGCCATGCTGGACGCGATGCGGCGACGGTTTGAAGATCACAAGCCAGTCTATGGCATGAACCGCGGCACAGTTGGGTTTCTTATGAACGAGTATGATGAGGACGACTTGATCGACCGCATCGACCGGGCGGAACGGGCAAGCGTGAAACCGCTTCGAATGACGGTGACGGATATTCACGACCAAACCCATGGACGTTTGGCGATCAATGAAGTGTCAATCCTGCGCCAGACGGCCCAGACTGCAAAAGTCAGGGTGATCGTCGACGGCAAAGAACGGATGGCGGAACTCTCCTGCGACGGCGTGATGGTTGCGACACCCGCCGGCTCCACCGCCTATAATCTCTCAGCGCATGGCCCGATCTTGCCAATCGGTGCAAACCTGCTCGCGCTGACGCCAGTGAGCGCTTTCCGGCCAAGACGCTGGCGCGGCGCCCTGCTCCGGCATGATGCGCATGTTGATATTGAAGTGATTGATCCTGAGCGCCGCCCAGTTGCTGCCGCCGCCGACAATCAGGAAGTGCGGGATGTTACGCGGGTCTCTATTCATGCAGACCGTACGCAACACCTGACCATGCTGTTTGATCCAGGCCACGCCCTGGATGAGCGCATATTGCGTGAACAGTTCGCGTTCTAAAATTAACGCTTTTTCTCTGGATACTCAGGCGTTTGTTAAAACTCATCCACTACAAGTGGAAGTATGGTTAAGTCACTTTTGAAGCTATTCAACAAATCAAAGTCAGGCAAAGAACTCCTGACGGAACTCGATATTTCGCGCGTTACAGGCGAAGTACCGGTTACCGAGGATATTGACCAAGGGCCCGCAACAGAGGCCCCCGAGGTTGATGTCGAAACCTGGAAACAAAGTGATCTGGATCTGCTCCAGATGACTTGGGAAAGCTGCTGCCAGGACCCAGCAAGTGAAGAGGCAAGCACTGCGTTTCGCAGCGCCCTGCACAATCTTCACGGTGCCTCAGGGGCTTATGGCGGCGGGGCGCTGACCCGTTTATCAGGCTCTCTTCATATGCTGGTTTCCGGCGTTGAAGATCTGCAGGACGAGGCAGCCTTGATCAATCTGCACGTTCAAGCCTGCCGCGCGACAGCAATTGCCGGAAGTGATGGCGCAGACGATATCTCAGACGCCGTTTGCGACGCGCTTGAAAAGCAAGTGACCGCTCGAATGAGCGCAGAAGCAGCGGCCTAGCCGACGCCCTGAAAGCCTTCAACTTCGCGCTTCGGTTTGTCGCCGCGGTCAATGCCGAGCAAGAGCACGACGGCTGAGGCCACAAAGATCGACGAATACGTTCCGACGATCACACCGAAGATCAGCGCGAAACTCATGCCGCGCAGAACCGGGCCGCCAAATAGGAAGATGGACGTCAAGGCCAATAGCGTTGTGCCAGACGTCAAAAGCGTCCGAGACATGGTCGCGTTGATCGCCAAGTCCACGACTTTCGAGAGCTCAAGCTTCTTATACTTTCGGGCTTCCTCTCGGACGCGGTCAAACACGATCACTGTGTCATTCATCGAATAACCGACAATGGTTAGAAGCGCCGCGATGGTTGCGAGGTTAAACTCGAACCCGGTAAGCGCGAACATGCCCATGGTGAGAATAACATCGTGAAATAGCGCGGCAACGGCGCCGAGGGCATACTGCCATTGGAAGCGGAATGAGATGTAGATCATCATCAGGCCAAGTGCCACGGAGAGCGCGATGATCCCGGACCTGAACAGCTCGCCTGAAACCTTTGGTCCAACTGAGGCTTCTGAACGGATCTGGAAGCGTTCTGGGCCGATCAGCTCACGCAGCGCGGCACTGACCTCATCCCCTGCCCGGTTTTGGGCATCGTCTGGGGTCTCGTCGCCAACCGGCGGCTGAGGCTTAAAACGAACCACAGCGATATCTGGTGCGTCTGGGCCAGTCCCGCGCGCCGAATTCACTTGCACCTCGCCAACGATCAGAGGCTCGACCACATCGCGAATATCCTGCGCAGAAATGTCGGCGGGTTCCTCAATCTCAATTACAGCGCCGCCGGCAAAATCGATCCCGAGGTTCAAGCCGCGCATTGACAGGAAAGCCGCTGATGCAAGCAAGGCAGTCACGGAAACGACGAGCGCGACGAAGCGCAAGCTCATGAAGGAGACTTTGGTTTTCTCAGGCCATAAACGAAGAAGCATCAAAAATATCCTTGCTTACATGGCCAAGCGCTTGGGGCGCATGGTGCGAAGATAGAGTACGGTAAACCACCGGGTCACGACAAAAGCGGTGAACACAGAGGTCAAAATCCCGATCGCCAAGGTGACGGCGAAGCCTTTCACGGGGCCCGAGCCGACCAGATAGAGGATCGATGCGGCAATAAAGGTTGTGATGTTCGCATCCAAAATTGCTGATAACGCGCGTTCATAGCCGGCCTGGATTGCGGTGGCGGGTGACCGGCCATTGGCTTGCTCTTCCCGAATTCGTTCAAACACGATCACGTTTGCATCCACCGCCATACCGATGGTGAGAATAATCCCAGCAATACCGGGCAATGTTAGCGTGGCCCCAAAGCCTGAAAGGGCCCCGATGATCAGCACAATGTTCGAGAGGAGTGAGCCGACGGCAAAGCCGCCAATCAAGCCATAAGCGAGCACCATGAAGACACCGACCAAGGCCAAGCCGATTAAGCTGGCACGCGAGCCTGCGGCAATCGATTCAGCCCCCAAGGTCGGCCCAACCGTCCGTTCATCCAAGAAATTGAGACGCGCTGGAAGTTCGCCTGCTTCAATAATCGCGGCAAGATCTTCGGCCTCTTCAATCGTGAAACGGCCCTCAATGATGACGCTACCGCCGGGGATCGGCGTGCGAATAGACGGCGATGACATCGACACACCATCAAGCACAATCGCAAAGTTTCGGCCCACATTGTTCCGCGTCAGATTATAGAATTTGGTCGCTGCAGAACTGTTCAAGCGAAAGCAGACCGCCGGAAAGTTCGCTTCATCAAAACAGCGATTTGCGGTGGCAATGTCAGCCCCGGTGAGTTCTGGTATCCGATTGATCAGGATCTGGCCCGCTTCCATCGAGTCGACGAGAAGCTCGCGCGGCGAGGGCCGGCCCGAGACCACAGCAGCACGGATCGCGGAGGGATCCAAATTAGCCATGTTGAAAGTCAAACGGCCAGCCTGCCCGAGAATGTCCTTGATCCGTTTTGGATCAGCTTCGCCTGGCGCTTCAAGAATGATCCGATTGTCGCCCTGCGGCGTGATCGAGATTTCCGCCACACCGTCCGGGTCAATCCGACGGCGAATAATCTCCATCATTTTCGACTGCGCGTCAGTCGCCAGGGCAGTGCGGGCATTCGCGGGCACGGTGAGTTGGATGAATTGATCACCCGTTTGCTGTACGCGGAATAGTTCAGTTTGCGTCGTGCCGATTGTTGGATTGATCCGGTTCAGTCGGCGAATAGCCTCGTCCATATCCTCTTCGGGGTTTTTGATCTCAATCGTCAGTCGATCATCGGTCTGGACGGGCGGCTCTCGCTCGACCAATGGGTTCCGGTTGAGGGCTGTCCGAATATCAGCCTGAACAGTTTCAAGTCGGTTGGCTGCGATTTCCGCCGGATCGATCTCCATGAGCAGGTAAACACCGCCTTGCAAGTCGAGGCCGAGATTGAGTTTTCCGGCTGGCAAGAACCACCAGGAATCTTCAGCCTCCTGCAATTGCTGCTCATAGGCTGCGACCGCGGCTTGGTTCGTCGGGTCGGAGACCTCTTTTGGCTCAATGCCGAGGAACCCATCGGAGAACAGGTTTGGCACCGCAAGGATCATCCCCCAGAGGAGAACAACGACAATCAGTCCAACTTTCCAAATCGGAAAATTCAGCATCGCGTTTGCGCCTTTATCTTAGTCGTTTGCCGCGACGGGTGTGTTTTTGTCTTTGACGTCCGCGATCATGCCTTTCAGCGAGCGTACGCGCACACCATCAGCAAGTTCGACCGTAATCTCAGTGTCCGCAACGCGCGTCACTTTACCGATCAGGCCACCGGCCGTGACCACTGTATCGCCCTTTTTCATGTCATCGATCATTTGACGATGCTTCTTCTGGCGCTGTTGCTGTGGGCGGATCAGCAAGAAGTAGAAAATCAGGATCAGAGGCACAAACATGATCAAGCTTGAGATCAAGCTGCCGCCTGCACCGGCTTCTTGAGCGAATGCAGCTGGCGCCAATGCCAGGGCTGCAAGGGTCAGGGGAATCATTTTCCGCATGAAAGAGCTACCTTCATCAAATCAATTGCGCTCGTATATCCACGCCCCCGACCTTTAGCAATTGGTCGAGTGCGTTCATTGTGCCCCACATCACGACAAAACACCCCTTATTCAAGGGCGCTTTGCTGAAAACTTGTCCTGACGATGGCGCGCTATTCGTCTTCGCGGAGATACATTGAGTTTTTCGGAGCAGCGAAGAGGCGCTCTACCATTGGCTCAAAGAATTCGAGCGACTCGCTCTCATAGTCCGGATCAAACGCCGTCTGATCGTAGAGATGACAGAATTGCGCAGTGTATTCGTAATAAGGATGATCCTTGAACTGCTCGCGCATATTCCGGTCGAGCCCAAGATGGTGGAAGAAATAATAGCCCTGGAACATGCCATGATTGGCCACCATCCAATGGTTCTGCTCCGACACAAACGGTTTGAGGATGGCTGCGGCGACGTCGGGGTGATTGAACGAGCCGAGCGTGTCGCCGATATCGTGCAGCAGTGCGCAGACGACATATTCTTCATCCCGCCCGTCGCGGTGGGCGCGAGTCGCTGTTTGCAGCGAGTGGGTCAACCGGTCGACCGGGAAACCGCCATAGTCGCCATCGAGCAAACGCAAATGATCCAGGACGCGTTTTGCGAGCCCTTGATTAAAGTGTTTCGAATGCTCAGCGATAATGTCCCAATCTTCCTTGGTCCCTTCGAGCATTTGCTTGAACTTTGCTTGAACCGGTGCGTGTCCGTCGGCCATGTTTCACTCCCGTTTTGTCGTTAACGATAGATTGCTCATTGACGCGAAGGAGGGTCAAACAGAATTAGTGAGCAAATATTCACTTGCTTTCTCGAAACTCATATGTTAGCAAGCGCTCACAATTGGAGTTGCCCTGATATGACGGTCACAGATCAAAAACGCCCCCGCGCTCGAAATGCGCGGCCGAAAATTGAGAAAGCCGCGCTGGAATTGTTCATCCGCGAAGGGGTCGATGCGGCCACTACACGCGAGATCGCTGACGTCGCAGGCGTCTCTGAAGGCGCGCTCTATCGCCATTATAAAGGCAAAGACGAGCTCGCCGTCGCCCTGTTTATGGACACCCATAACCGGCTCAGCGAAATGATGATGTCTGCCTTTATCGCGCCGGGCGCGATCGAAGAAAAAGTGCGCCGCGCGGTGACGGCCTATTGTGCTTTTGCTGACGAGGACTGGCTCTCCTTCAGCTATCACCTTGTCTCGCTCAACCGCTATTTGCCACACGACACGCGCCGCGATGATGATCCGGTCTCCGTGGTCGAAAAATTGATCGAGCATTTGATGGAGACCGGCGACATTCCGAAAGGTGATCCGGCCATCCTCGCCGCGATGAGCCTTGGTGTTGTGATGCAATCTGGCCTCAACAAGATTTACAGTCGCCTGCCTGGCCCCTTCAGCCAGCATATTGAAACGTTCACGCGAACGATCTTGGCGATCCTTTACCAAAAATAGCTTTCAACCAATCTAGGAGTTCCTCCTCATGATACGTGGTGTTCTATTCACGGGCGTTTATTATGCCCTCTCCTTCCTTTATGTCTTGATTTCGTTACCTTTCTTAGCGCTCCCCGGACGCGGCCCAGTGACGGCGATCATTCGCTCTTACACCCGCGCCGTGAATGTTGCTCTGCATTGGATTGGCGGCATCAAAAAAGAGGTTCGCGGTCGCGAACGCCTACCCGAGGGCGCCTTCATTCTCGCGCCTAAGCATGCCAGCTGGGGTGACGGCTTCATGGTCTACCCAGAAGTGAAGAACCTGGCCTTCGTCACCGGCGATCATCTTGAACGCTTCCCGCTCGTGGGCGGTATTTTGCGCAAACTCGGCGCGATTGTCATCGACACTTGCGGCGGCGGTGAGCGCAAGGCTGCGTCGCTCGCCGAAGGTATGTCGCGCGCCCGCGAAGACGGCAGACGCGTCCTGATCTATCCAGAAGGCCATCTGGCGCCTGTTGGGCATCATTTCCGCTATAAGCCTGGCGTTTGGCATATGCAGAAGGCCATGAATGTGCCGATTGTTCCTGTGGCAACCAATCTCAATTGCTTTTGGCAGCAAGAGGAAATCTTGAAGAAGCCCGGCACCGCTGTGATCGAATTCCTCGACCCAATCCCCGCTGGTCTGTCGAAAGAAGAAACGCTGCAGCGCCTGACCGAGGCCGTCGAAACGTGCTCTGCCGAACTAATTGCCGAAGCCACGGGCAAACCTGTCGAAGCGACAAAGCTCCTGCCCGACCCAGTGAAAGGGACAATTGGGAAACCAGATTCAGAAACCGCTGAATTGGCTTAGGCGACGCGAATTTGCCCAAGCTTTTACGCTGATAGCTTAGAAGACGAATTCTGCCTTCTTCTCAAAGCCTGGCAGGATTGGTGGGCAGCATTCAAACGCTTCGCGATAGGCAAATGTGTCCTCGGCACGCTTATAGATGCGCGCTGCGCCGATGCCGCGCCCGGTTGCGACCACAACGCCAAGGCGACCGCCATCTGCCAGCTGATCGAGCCAGGCTTGCGGCACTTCCTCAACCATACCGCCAACGAGAATCACATCGAACGGCCCCTGATCCGGCAATCCTTTGGACAAGTCGCCCTGCACCGCCACTGCTTCATCCATACCGATCTCTGCAAATCGCTCAGTCATGGTATCGACAAGGGTCTCGTCGTCTTCGAGCGCAATAACGGCGTCGGTCATATGCCCGAGCAAAGCCGCGCTGTACCCGGCGCCGGCACCAATCACCAGGCTGACGTCGCTCGCTTCAGCTTCGAACGCACGAAGCATTTTGCCGAGATCTCTCGGCAACCACATAGCGCGGGTCTCGCCCGCTTCGATTTCAAGCTCGGCATAAGCACTGGCGCGCATACCTTTTGGGACAAATACTTCTCTGGGAATGGTTGAAAACGCGCTGACCACTTCTGGTGAGGTGACATCATTCACGCGCACCTGCGAGTCGACCATGATCCGGCGAAGTTTTGCGAAATCCATGAGACGGTCCTTAAAAAAGAATCTGATCTAATCCGCGCCAATAGCACACGTCGGCGGGGTCGCAATACGACGAAATGCTTTGAATGCACTTTACCCGATTGCAAGCTGCAGATCACACTGCTATGGACCCCAGCTCACCAGCGAGGCTCTGTGGCGGAGTGGTGACGCAGCGGATTGCAAATCCGTGTACGCCGGTTCGATTCCGGCCGGAGCCTCCAATCTTACCGAAATCCCACCAAATCCGGACTCATTCTGAAGATATTGGCGGATTTACTTAAATCTTTTCAATTCCGTTTAAGCCTTGTTAACCATTCTATAGGAGAAGGTTAATGTCTTCTATTGGAGACACCCACCATCACCCAATGCCTCGGCGGAACATTTTCATGTTCCGCCAATTTTTTTTCAGATGTGTGACTTTCCTGGTTTGACAGAGAAATCCGTTTTGATAGAGAAGCGCTTCGCTGTTCCGCGATAGCTCAGTTGGTAGAGCAGGCGACTGTTAATCGCCCGGTCGTAGGTTCGAGTCCTACTCGCGGAGCCAGCCACCCCTATGAATATTTGTTTTTATGAGCTTTTTGGTGATTTACTCCACCAAACGCCTCACCACCGAGCAAATAATACCACAAGGCACAACGCGTCTAGAAGGACCAGTGATCATCCGCTTAGAAACACTCCACTCTACCCGCGCGACTACGCGATCTTGCCTCCTCAAAGCCACCATCAACTGCCTATTTGTCCGCAGCAACACACTCGCCGTTTTCTGTGGCGGCAAAAACCCGAACTCTATCCAAATGCAAGCACCTTAAACTCGTCCCACAACGGCCTCTGCGTCAATAACACAAGGCGCCCTAAATAGGACGCTCGTTTCACTTGAGCCGTTCATAGTCTACAGCGGCCCGCCTGATCTGATGCACCCAACCGGAATGGTAGGAGCCACAGATGTTGAAGTGCTTGGGCCGCGTTTGCTGGCCACGGCCGCGAAACTTAGATTGTTTTACACTATGCAAAACGTTTGAAATTTCGCTGAAATTAACATGCCGATCTAAAGGACATGTTTCCACTCCCCCGTTCAAAACGCCGAAAGCATGTTGGGGACGATTATGCGTAAACGGCAGTATTTTGATCGAGTGGCAATCGCCGCACTCATGAGTGTGAGCTTAGCGGCCTGTAATGTCAGCACCGAAGAAGACATGGAGATGCCTTCTGTGCCGCCAAGCGGTGAAGTGCCGCCCGCGTCACCTCCGCCGCCGCCTCCACCTCCGCCGCCGGCGAAGCCAACGCCTGAAGAAGCGTCGCGGTTTTTGATGTCGGCGACTTTTGGGCCCGATGCAGCCTCCATCGATAGCCTGGTTGATCTTGGCTATTCCGACTGGATCGAGGCACAATATCAGTTGCCCATACGCTCGATTGTCGATGCATCACTGCCAGATTTGCGTCCAAACGAAGACGATTTTTCAGAACACCGTGTTGTTCTTGCAGAATTCTACGAAAATGTCATTCTGGGTGAAGATCAGCTTCGAATGCGGGCGACTTATGCTTTATCGCAATTCTTCGTGGTCTCAGTCCGCTCTAACATCGTCGCAAACGATGGCGAAGGCTTCGCCCGCTATGTCGACATTTTACAGGAAGGCGCCTTTGGGAACTTCCGCGATCTCCTCGAAGAAGTAACCTACAGCCCGGCCATGGGCAAATACCTCACATATTTGGGGAACCGCAAAGCTAACCCGGCAACCGGGTCTGCGCCCGACGAAAACTATGCGCGCGAAATCCTGCAATTGTTCACGATTGGTCTTTACGAACTCAATCTTGATGGAAGTTTGAAGCTGGATGGTAATGGCCAACCCATCGAAACTTATACGAATGAAGATATCACGGAACTCGCCAAAGTATTTACGGGGCTTTGGTATGAAGGATTGCCATTCGGGCGTCAGGCTAATCGGCGTACAGATCAAGACCGGATATCGCGCATGGTGATGTTCGAGGATCAGCATTCCGATGACTCAAAGAGCTTCCTTGGGGAAACACTCAACGCCACACTTACCGGCGACGAGAGTATCAGTGCAGCACTCGACATCCTGTTCGAGCATCCGAACACGGCTCCATTCTTTGCTCAGCAAATGATTCAGCGCTTCACGACGAGCAATCCATCGCCGGACTATGTGCGGCGTGTGGCCCAAGCGTTCAATAGTGGCACTTACATACTGCCTGACGGCGATATAGTCGGTACAGGCGAGCGTGGCGACATGCGCGCGGTTTGGGCAGCAATCTTAATGGATGAAGAGTATCTAGATCCCGCAGCCGCATCAGATCCTAGCTTCGGCAAAGTTCGAGAACCGGTTATTTTGTTTACCCACTGGGCGAGAATGTCGGAAGTCCCTTCTGTCAATATGGTGCAAGGTGGGCGGGTTATTGACGCTTTCGCCTTTTACAAAGAGGCCAGCTCGGCCTTGGGGCAACGCGCATTTACGTCGCCGTCTGTTTTTAACTTCTATCGCCCAGGCTATGTTGCGCCCGGATCGCAAACTGCACAAGCTGGGCTCGTCGCTCCCGAGCTCCAGATCACAACCACAACCTCGGTCGTTTCGTACGCTAACTTTATGCGGAATTTTGTTTTTCGGGATGAGGGCGCCGGTAACTCAAACGGTCAGTTTGGTTTGGTTGGGGATTACTCTGCTGAGGTAGCGATTGCTGACGATACCGATGCATTGATCAACCGCCTAGACCTGCTCTTGCTTGCCGGAACAATGACGGACAATACACGACGTCAATTGGAAACCACTATTGAGTCAGTCTCTTTTGATAGCAGCAATGCCGACGTTAATCTGCGCAACCGTGTTCAATTGGCGATCCAATTGATCATGGTTTCGCCGGAATACATTGTTCAACAATAGCGAAGAGACATGGCATTTTGATCAATCGACGACATTTTTTGCGAACCTCTTGCCTGGGCCTTGGCGTTGGCGCTGGGTTTGCTTCGAACTTAGCTTCGTTTAACGCGTTTGCCGCGGATACTGATGATTATAAAGCGCTCGTCTGTGTCTTCCTTTTCGGGGCTATGGACAGCCACGATATGGTTCTGCCCTATGACCAATCATCATACAATCAATTCGAGGGGATACGCGAACCGCTGCTGGCTCAATATGACGCGGGGGTCTCTCGGCGACGCGGTAACTTGTTGCGCCTGAATGGTAATGTTGGCGGCCGCCAATTCGCGTTACCGCAAGAACTCGCGCCCCTGCATGAGCTTTATCAGCAAGGCAATATGGCTTTTGTCGGCAATGTCGGCCCTATGATTGAGCCGCTGACGCGAGAGACTTACCGGAGCGGCGCTGCTCGTCGCCCGGCCAAGCTGTTCTCACACAATGATCAGCAATCGACTTGGATGGCGTCCCGCCCCGAAGGGGCGACCACCGGCTGGGGCGGGAGATTTGCTGACATTATGCAGGCCGCTGATGCCAACCCGCAAGCGGCTTTCACCTCAATGTCTGTGAGCGGTAATTCCGTCTTCTTGACGGGTGAAACAGTACAGCCGTTTGTTGTCTCATCATCAGGGGCAGCATCGGTCAGGGGACTTACTCAGACCAATACGCTTGGGTCACGTGAGTTTAGCACGGCCTATCAATCGATTATGCGTGATACCGGCGCCAATCGGAACAGTCTGTTCCGACGCGACGTCGTGGATGTGGTCAATTCATCGCTCGACAATAATGCGTTGCTTGAAGAGCAACTCGCCCTGCCTGGCGATCCGATGACGGCCTTCCCAGGTGGACGTCTATCATCCCAATTGCAAATGGTCGCGAGGACTATTGCCAGACGTAATTCCCTCGGCATGAAACGACAGATCTTCTTCGTGGCTACAGGCGGCTTCGATACGCATTCGGCGCAAGCTACGGACTTGCCAGTACTGCAGGCCGACATCGCTGCGTCTGTGCGGTCATTCTACGACTCGCTCGTCGAGATGGGGGTCGAGAACAGCGTGACCACATTCACAGCATCAGATTTCGGGCGTACGCTAGGGGTCAATGGCGACGGTACAGATCACGGCTGGGGCTCGCACCATATGGTCGTCGGCGGTGCCGTAAATGGTGGTCAGATCCTCGGCGACATCCCGCCGCCGGAGCTTGGTCATAATCAGGATGCTGGTCGTGGTCGCTTGATTCCGCAGCTTTCAGTCGATCAGTATGCCGCTTCGCTTGGAAGCTGGTTTGGGTTGAGCGAAGGCGAGCTGAATGACGCGATCCCTGGTCTTGGAAACTTCGACCGATCGGCGCTCGCGAACCTGTTTTAGCGATGGGCTCGCGCATGAAGACGTGGCCAGGGAATGCCTGACGTCAGACCCTGGCCCAGCGTCTTAAACTCGCCCAAGCTAAGGTCTCTGGGCTATATCTAACATAGTCGGGGGAGCGGGCAAACGCTAACGTTGGAAACTGTAAGCCTCGCAAATGGGTCGGTAAAATCTAGAAATCTGGTCTGTGTTTCAGTGTCCCTGTTTCATTACAAATAATATCGGTCATCTGTCCTTTCCGTAACTGGTTTCGCCGGTGGGATCGCAGCATGGTAAATTTGCGCTTGAGACACTCAGACAATTCTACCGATCCGCATTTCTGTTTGTGAAATCGGTCGCTCGTATTCTCCCAACGCGCTTTACATTTTGTTCGGTTGCATCGGGGACGCATTATGAAACTTGTTCGCACCTGCGCTTCGACGCTCGCTCTGTCCGTCATGATTGTCGGTTGTTCCAGCGGAGGAGAGAGTGACAGCCCGGCGATTCCTGCCATGGGCGGGCCACCTTCAACGCCGCCGCCAGCATCCCCGCCGCCTCCGCCACCCACGACGCCGCAATCAGTGACCTTTGCCGGCGAAACCGAAGTCTGGCATCCCATTACCCTGACACTGGAGGGCCCGAGCGCGGAGGAAGACGGCGCGACCAATCCATTCACCGACTTTGCCTTGAACGTGACCTTTCGCCAGGGCAGTGAGAGCTATACTGTGCCCGGCTATTTTGCCGCTTGCGGCAATGCGGCGGAAACCAGCTGCTCAAGCGGCGACCAATGGCGCGTTCATTTTACGCCGGATACCGTTGGCAATTGGGATTATGAGATCTCGTTCCGCGAAGGCGCAAACGTGGCATTGACTGGCGGTGGCGCGGCCGTTGCGGACCTGGATGGTCTAAGCGGGTCTTTTTCGATCGGCAGCAGCACCAAAACCGGCAATGATTTTCGAGCCTCGGATAAAGGCCGATTAAGCTATCAAGGCGGTCATTATCTGCAATTCGCGAATGGCGATCCGTTTTTCAAAGTCGGCGCCGACTCACCTGAGAACACGCTCGCCTATGAAGACTTCGACGCCACACCAAATCGCGGCGATCGGCGCAAGGATTGGTGGCCGCACCTGGATGATTATAGCAATGCGACCGGTGCCGAGGCATTCCTCTGGCAGGACACAAAGGGCCAAGAACTGCTTGGCGCGTGGTCCTATCTCGCAGATCAAGGCATCAATGCTGTATCATTTTTGACCTTCAGCCTGGGCGGCGATGATGAGAACATATTTCCACATCTCCTGCGCGTGTCACTGACAGAATATGACGGCCTCGGCCGCAGCGCTCAATGGAGCCAAGGCGTGCACCATGACCGGTTTGATGTCTCCAAACTTGATCAATGGGATCGCGTCTTTTCCTATGCTGATCAATTAGGTCTGTTCTTGCATTTCAAGACCATGGAGACCGAGAATGATCAGTTGATGGATGACGGCGCGTTCGGGCCTGAACGCCAGCTCTACTATCGCGAACTGGTCGCGCGTTTCGGTCACCATTTGGCGCTAAACTGGAATCTTGGCGAAGAGTACACATTGTCGACCGAAACCGCCCGTCAGACGCTGACCTACTTGAATGAGATTGACGCCTACGGGCACCTGCGCGTGTTGCACACATATCCAGGTGAACGGGACCAACGCTATGGTCCGCTGCTCGGCAGCCAGTCCGCTCTGACTGGTACATCGGTTCAAACCAGCAACCAGAATTTCAATGAAGTCCGGTCGGCGCTGACTGAATGGGTGTCGCGCTCACGCGATGAGGGTAAGGCCTGGGTCGTAGCGTTGGACGAACCAGGAAGTGCAAGTCGAGGGGTCGCCGCTGACAATGCCTATCCGGACGGCCAACTGCCGCAAAGTCGCAATCAAAACGATAATCGCGAAAGTGTGCGCCGGCGCGTCTTGTGGAACACGCTGACGGCTGGCGGGGCTGGCGTTGAATACTATTATGGCTACCAGACCGGATGTGGTGATTTAATGTGCCAGGATCATGAAACCCGGCAATCGAAATGGGATGATGCCGCGAACGCAGCAGCCTTTTTCGATACCCATATTGGTCAGTCGGCGCTCACCATGGTAGAATCTGATTCTTTGCTGACGACGCAAGGCGATGCTCAGTCAGCAACTAGTGTTGGTGTTTATGATCTGCCAAACAGTCCAAAGACATTCACGATCGAAGCCGAGGACATAGGTGCGAACCCACCAGGCGACTGGGTGTTTGAGAATGACAAACCTGGCTTCACGGGCACCGGCTATTATCGCTGGGCCGGGCCAGATCTCTTTAACATCAATAGCGCTGGTAGTGGCACGATGGGCTATGTGGTCGATATTCCCGCCAGCGATGCGGGCAATTACCGGTTCGCCTTCCGGGCCAGACGGATTGCGCGCAATGATGGGCGCACGGATCTCAACAATGATATCTGGATGCGCGTGATCGAAGAATCCAGCGGCGAGCAGGTCCAGCCAAATGGCGAAGCTGGCCAGATCTGGTGGAAAATGTTTTTCAGCGGCAGTCTGACCAATTGGGTTTGGTCAAACAGTCTCGATCGTCAGGACGGCACCAAACTGCCGGCGACCTACAATCTGTCTGCGGGCCGACACCGGATCGAGATCTCTGGACGGTCCACAGAGTTTCATTTCGACCGTATGACCCTCAATAAAGGTACCAATCGGTCTACCAATGAGAGCGACACCACTGCGCCGGATGGTACGGTTGGAGGTACGGTCTCTAATGTGTCGCCGGGGGCTTCGGACAGTGACAACTATCTCTTCGCTGAACCTGGCCAAATCTACGTCGCCTATCTTGTAGACAATGCGGATGAGCAAGTTCTGGACTTGAGTGGTCAAACCGGCACCTACTCTGTGTCCTGGTACAACCCGGTGGAAGGCGGCGCGTTGCAAGATGGCTCTGTCTCGGATTTAGCAGGCGGCGACTATCGCGCACTGGGCGACCCACCATCTCAGCCAAATGAGGATTGGGTCGTTCTGATCCGGCGAAATTGATGATGTCGATCTAGCCGCGAATTTAATCAACTCCCAGAGTTTGGTTTAAAGGCGAGCAAAAGAAGACGTAAGCTTCGGTCCTATTACGTCCGGACACGCGTCATTCTATGCGGCAATCACCGGAGAAGAATACGTTTGCGCTAAGCGCAATCAAAAGGTTGCGTTATGGAAAACGAAATTTGAAGACAAATCGTGCTAAAGGCCTCTATCGATAGAGCCTGGCGAGCCATCAGTAATGCCGACGAGTTCGGGGCATGGTTCAGAACCGAAGTCTCTGGTCCATTTGTGGTTGGATCTACCATTCATTGTGAGAGCACACATCCGGACTACCAGGGCGACACATGGAACATGACCATCATCGAAATGGTTCCACACCAACGCTTATCATATACGTGGCCAGCTTATTACGGCCCAGACAGTGATCGAGATAGTTCCGAAGACCCCTTATTGACGGTTTCTTTCGAACTGGAGGCGGCGGGTGAGGCGACAATTTTGACGATCACCGAAACAGGCTTTGCGGCCTTACCTGCAGGCTACGCACCCACAGCCTTTCGCGAAAACTCCAATGGCTAGAATGAACAGGTAGAGAATATCGCTTCTTATGTTGCAAACTGAGTCAAATGTATTCGCAGCTCTTGGCGGTGAAACGCGATTGAACCTGATAACCCTTCTTAGTGACGGCGCAGAACGTCGGATAACAGAGCTCGCTGCGCCCACATCGATATCGCGACAAGCGGTCTCCATGCACCTTAAAGTTCTGGAACCTGCTGGCCTGGTCGCGGCGCAACGTGTGGGCCGGGAAACACGATACGGGTTAAAACCGGAAACGCTGTCCGACGCGCAGTCCTACTTGGCCGCGCTTTCAGCGCAATGGGATCGTGCGCTCATGCGGCTTCAAGCTCATGTCGAAGACAACACAAAGGAAGGATGAGTTCATGGCACCAGCTTAGGGTTCGATAGAAGCCCTCGCTGGCGCCCAACGGAGTCTCCTCTAGTATGTCCACCGAATGTCGACGCCCCAAGTTTGAGGGTCGGTTATGCCGACAAAAGGTGTGCCCAGCGTGGCCGTAGTTAAGTTGTTCACGCCGGTGACATATTGATTGTCGAACGCATTGTTGACGAAAGCGCCGACTTGATAGCGGTCGCTCTCACTGCGCCAGTAGGCGCGCAAATCCGTGCGCTCCGTCGCCTTTCCGACCGAGAAGGCTGGGAAGCCTAAGCAATCGCCTTGAACATCCGATTCCGAATTGCAGCGTCGCTCGCCTTCATAAGCATGGGATACGAGAAACTCGAGCTCGCCATTATCCGCCAGATCGACGAGATAACTGCCGCCAAGGGCGAAGCTCCATTCAGGGATACCTGTTGGTTCGCCAGAGAGATCAAGTCCGCCACGCGTCACGCGGTCTTTGAAGGTGACGTCGATGTATTGCGCATTGGCGAACAGGAATAAATCATCCACCGGCGTCCAATCGACTTGGAGGTCCAGACCGAAGGCCTCTTCATCGCTGGTCTCAACCAGATATTGCGGGACGCTGGAGCCGTTTGGATCGGCGACCAGTCGGATCGCTTGCTTATCGTCATAGACATATTGGAAGGCAGATGCATTGAAGCGAACGCCAGCCTCTGGGAAGGTCGATTTAATCCCCACTTCGAAATTGGTCACGTCTTCATTGTCAAAACGAGATCCGACTTCAACGCTGTTAAAACCGCCCGCTTTGTAGCCTTTGGCATAAGATGCGAACAGCAAGATGTCCTCGTTCAGTTTGTAGTCAATGACGAGACGTGGCGAGACATCGCTCCAGTCATCGTTCAACGTACATGTCACACCTTCGGCAATCGTGACCCCATTGTCGCAAGGGACGCCTGCGAGCGAGCTTAAGTCGAAGATGAAATCGAACTGAAAGTCAGCTGGTGTGGCACCCGCGAGTGCGAGAACCCCCATATCGTCGAGCGCTTGCAGCGTGGCGTCCAGTTCAGGCGCGATGCGAGGACCGTTCAACCAAGAGAAGGATTTCTCATCCTTGGTATAGCGCACACCTGCTGTAATGCTGAGCTGATCCGTGGCCTGCCAGATGACATCCCCAAATACGGCAAAGGCCTGGAAGTCGCCTGTATTGATCATGTCTTCCCCCCAGCCATGGCCGAGCAAAGTCGCGGGGATTTCGAACGGAACCAACAAACCGAATTCCAGATCCGTGAACGGCGTGCCTAGGCCAAGATTGCCAAGCGTGGTGTTGACCGTATCGGTGAATGTGAACGTATCGCTGCGTTGATCGGCCTGCTCATCATAATAGCTCGCGCCGACAATCCAGTTGAAGGCACCCGTATCGCCTGCCGCGCGGAACTCCTGGTAAAAGCTCTCATTGCTCTCGACATTGTTTGTATCGAAATAGAGATCGATCCGGTTGGTGCCGTCTTCATCTTCGCGATTATTCGTATCGAAGGTGCGATATGAGGTCAGCGAAGTTAGAGTGATGCTGCCAATACCGTGGCTCACAGAGAGCACGACTTCATCCAGCTCCCGTGTTTCGCTATTGCCGATCACATCATTGATGACGGGGGCCGAGAACGGATTGATATAGCTGTCCGTATCGACGGGCACTGGCGGCTGTCCGGGCGCGGCGGGGATGTCTACAATGCCGATCGCTGGCCTTGCATCTTGGTCCAATTCGTCGTGCGTGTAAGATAAGATAGCTTGGGTCTGGGGCGTCACGTCCCACCGCAAGGCGCCTTTCAGCGCCCAATTGTCCTCGCGCTTATAGTCTTCGCCGGTGATCGCATCTTCAAAAATCCCATCCCGCTGATTGACGACGCCGTTAAAGCGCAGCGCCACCGTATCGCTGACCGGGAGGTTGAGCAGACCTTCGACGCGGCGTTTATCGAACTCGCCAAACCTAAGGCCAAGCTCGGCTTCAAACTCATCGCTCGGCTTGCGCGTTGTTATTGAGACGGCACCTGCAGCGCTATTGCGTCCAAACAGGGTCCCTTGCGGCCCTTTGATAACTTCGATCCGCTCCACATCATTAAAGGCGAGCAGCGAGGCGCCCGAGCGTGCCGCATAGATCCCGTCGACATAAATGCCGACCGCCGGATCTGTGCCGACCCCAAAGTCGGAGGTTGAAATGCCTCGGATCGAGTATCGGGGTTGGGTTGGGCTATTGTTTGAAACGTTAAGGCCAGGAATGAAGGCATCGATGTCGCCAATGTCATCGGCGGCGAGCGTTTCGATACTATCGGCCGTGATCACCTGGACGGTAATGGGAACGTCCTGGACGTTTTGCTCTCGCTGCTGCGAGGTCACAGTAATTGTATCCATCGTACGCTGCCCATCCGCCGTTTCGGCATCTTGAGCGAATGCGAGCGGGGCAAACAAGGCAGTGCACCCAACGCTCAAAAGGAGTGCTCTTTGCAAAGACTGTGTGGCTGGTTTCATTAGATCCTCCCAATCCGGTTTTCCCGGCGTTTTAGTTGATTATGTGATCCCTGTTTGGTCCGCCGATTGCAGACCCGTTCAGCAGATCGTGTCTTGACCGATTGTCTCGTGCGACAGCAGATACAGGGCAATGCAAACGGGGGTGGAGATGCCGACGAAATTCAAAGTAGTGCCGCTCCAAACGCGTGACACGCCGCCCCAGAAGCGCGCTCAAGAACGCATTTCGCAAGTGCTTGAAACGACGGCCCAGATCCTCGCTTCGGTTCCCACACACGCCGTAACCACGGCCATGATCGCCTCTCGAACCGATATTCCTGTTAGTTCGATTTATCGCTACTTCCCGAAAATCGAGGACATTTTCGACGAGCTTTATTTTCAGTTGAGCGAGCGGATTGAAGCGCGCATGATGCTCGTGTTCGAAGACGCCGAAACTTATCCTGGCTGGAGAGATCGCCACCGGGGAATTTACCGCACATTTCGCGATTTCAGGGCTGAGCATCCTTACTATTTGCCATTGATGCAGTCTTTCCTCGCACGCTCGGGTCCGGAAGCGGTCGACCTCGGAAAATCGACCGGTATTGCGGCCTATTTGGCTGAAAGATGGGCGAGCGGCGGGGATGGTTTTAAAGGCGGTGATCCAGTCGTGGTCTCGCGCGTCACAATGCAGACCTTTTTGGCGATCGAGGGATTTACGGCATCGCACATTCCACCGGACCAAGCTGAAGCTTACTTTGACGAGCTGTCTTTGAGCCAGGAACGCTACTTGTCCTATTACCTCAGTGATGATCGCTAAGAGGTGCATTGGCCCTCCATCTCTGCGATCCATGCGCGAATGAGCGCAACGCCCTCTGCATGCTGCAGCGACCGGCCAAGTTCCGGCATCATTGTACCGGGGGATGTCTCCTCCATGCGATGCAACAAAATCGATGCGTCCGGCTCACTCGGGACAATGCTGTAAGCGAGCCCGCCCGTCCCTGCCCCAGCTGCGATGGGAAGTTTGCAAACGCCAAGCTCTGGTCCGAACGCGGAGGCCATGGTGAGATCAAGCCCTGACGTATCCGCTGGCCCGACCGGATTGTGGCAATGCGAACAATTGATATCGAGGTAAGAACGCGCACGGGCGTTGAGGTCTGTTGATAGGTCCATCCAATCAGCGTTTCTGGCGATCAGATCTGGATCCAGAACATCCGCAAGCATGCCCTGCTCTGCCAAATAGGTGAGTTGGTTCACCTGGCGGTCGTCGTGCAGATAGGCTTTGTTTAAATGACGGGGGCGAACGCCGAGCGGCGCGATTTCGCGTGTGGTATTGTTTGGCGCGTGACAGCCAGCGCACTGGTTTATGTCTGGGACGATGTAAGCAAACTCCGACTGGGTCTCGTCCTCATCGACCAAAACCAGCGATTGCGCATCACCGATTTTCGTCAGAACCGCATCGGTTTGCTCAGCGTTCCAAACGTACGAAACCGCGTCCCAACCTGAGTCCCGTCGAACCAAAAGGCGGGTCTCCATCAGGCGCACTTCAGACAGATTGTCCAAGGCGGGATTGAGCTGTCCTTCAACATCAGAAACCTTGAGGACAACATTAGATCCCGCAGGATCTGAAGGGTAATAAAACGTCTTTGAAATCACCGTTCCAACCGGGAAATCCGGATAATCATCCGCAACAAACGCCGCCGGCTGCGCGCCACCAGGCACCCATATGGTCCGGAGCTTGTGAGCATAGTCGGTGAAGAGGGGCGTGTTTAAGTCATAAGGCACGACACCATCGCTCAACACCAAAGCGCCGCTCGAAATGTCGAAGACGCCCCAGTCACTCAGCAGGCTTGGATTGTCTTCACTATGGAACGTCGCCTCCAGCTGAGGCTGCGAACAATTGGCAAGCAGCAGGCTGGTCAGGCCTGCAGTGCAAACCGACAGGAGTTTGGCAAATCTCTGCACGGACGATTTCCTTCAGATGGCGTTACGAGGTGCGGCCAAGATCAATTGCGGGGAGCTTGTCATGCGTACATTCAAACGGCGCAGTATCTGTCGAAGGTTGCGCAAATCCGTTTGGACTGTCGGCGTTTAGGATCCCGACATCGCCATTGTCGATGCAGATTTTCAATGAGTCCGGCATGACTCCATCGACCATTTTCGCATCATCCACATAACCGTCCCAAATGATGTCTGGCAGTCGGCCATCGGCCCCGAAGAGAGCAACTCTCGCCTGGCTCAATTCAGGCGTATCTGGCGCATCGCCGCCACCAGAAAACGTGTTGCCATAGATGAAAATCCCTTCTGGATAGGGATCAAAAGTCTCCGCGGCTGAGATGTGAGTGTAGCCCGTGGTGAACAGGCTCGAAATGATAATGTTGCCGGTCTTATTGTCAGAGATTTCATTGTTGAAAATCTCGACATTATCATTCGAGTTTACGATGACGCCTGTGCCCGCCGGGACGCTCGCGACCGGAGTGCCCGGGTGACCAAAATTCTTGGTGTTATTAGCGAAGACTTGATTGTCATAGACGCGAACATTGCCGCCGACTTGCTGGAGCTGCGGCATGTTAAAGACCAGGATGCCGCCGGTATTGTTTGTGGCGACATTATTGTAGACATCCGCATTCACGGTGTTCTCGACTTCAATCCCGGCAACATTGTACTCAGCTCGATTGCCTCGAATGATCACGTCTTTCGACTGCCCAATGTAGAGACCCGCATCAGAGGCGCCGATGGTCACTGTATCTTCAACGAGCACATTGGTGGTCTGCACCGGATAGATGCCATAGGCACCATTGTCCGTGCTTGGACCGCCTGTCCATTCTGCGCGGACGCGGCGAATGGTGATGTTCTCGCCCTCATTGATTTTCAGGCCGTCGCCTTTCGCGTCTTCAATCGCGATATCTTCGATCGTGAAATCACTGGCAGTGACGAGGAGGCCTTCTGCGCCAGCGATTTGATCCGCAAAGCTGAGGACGGTCTTGTCCATGCCCTGCCCCTTAATGGTCACGCCATCCACGGTGAGGCTGAGGCCACGAGAGAAGGAGAACGTGCCCTCTGGGATTTCGATAACATCGCCTGGCTGCGCATCAATCAGCTGCGCCATAATCGTATCGGCGGTCACGACATCTGCTGCGCTAGACTCTCCCGAATTGTCTGACTGGCCGCAGGCCGCCACCGCAAGTCCAAGAACAAAAGTGCTGACTAAATATGGCTTCATGAGCCGCCTCCCAAATTGCTTTTTTTAATCGCTAGCACAGTTCTTTTAAAAACGGAAATTTTTTCGTTTTATGCTATTCTCTCCTTTGAAGACGTTGATTTTTCTCAGATGCCTTGCACTGAATTTTCATCATGAAAGGCGCTTCCATTTGGGAGTTAGCGACCTCGACAGAAAACGCCTGATGCCTTCTCTCTGAGCTACGCAGATAACCCAATGGCTGGCGAGGGAACAGGACGACAACAGTTACGAAAACGATGCGATCGAGCACATTCTCGAACGATCTATAAAGAGTGGGAAGCGCATATTTGCTTAACTGACCTCTTCAGCCTCAAGCCCCGATCGCTATGTTTGCTTTTTCTCGCATTCCAGAGTGGGCCATGGCTGTTTCGGGGTGATTCTGGATCCATGAGTTTTGTAGCCTACCGACACAAATGGACCGTCGGGCTATGGACTTGTTCTGTCATACTCAGAAGCACTTTTGATGCGTATCGAGCTGGCAACGTCGTGGCACCGGAGTTTTGCCTCTTGGAACCACTCAAATGTCGCCTGCCCTCAAAAGCTGAACCAGACCGCCGCGTATTTGGTGGCTTAATTGGCGAAAGCCAAGTCAACCGATCGGGCTACGGGTTTCAGGAAGTATTCCGCAATCGATCGCCGGCGTGTCACAATTTCCGCTGTTACGGTCATGCCAGTGCTCAATTGTCCCACATACCGTCCGGACCCAATCGAAGGAGCATCGAAACTCACACGGGCAAGGAAGTAAACTTCACCGGTTTGCTCGTCTACAAATGTTCCAGGAGATACGAACACGATTTCACCTTTCGCTTTGCCAAAGCGATTTGGATCATAAGCGGAGATCACCAAACTGGTTTCCTGACCGACCCGCACATTGCTGATATCCTGAGGTAAAACCTGCACCTCTGCGATCAGTTTATCGTTGGGGAGTATGTCGAAGAGAACTTCGCCTCGGCCCACGACGGTGCCCGCGCCTGCCACATGGACCTTCTTTACGCGCCCATCCGTCGGTGCAGTTACCGTTAAATTGCTGGCGATGAAGTTCAATGACTCTAGCGGGTCACGCAACTCTGCGAGCTGTGCCGCAATTTCGGTTCGTTGGGTTGATGCGTCTCGACGGAAGCTTGCGCTTAGTTTGCGTCGTTCCGACTCCAGGCGAGAGACTTCAGCGTCGGACTGCTCCGCGCGCGAACGGGCTTCGGTCAATGCATCTTCCGCGCGCAACCAATTAGATTGAGCTTCCAAGTATTGCAGCCGCGAGGTGAATTCTTGCGCGAGCAGTGTTTCTTGGATTTCAAACTGCTCTTTGGCGGCGCTGGCTTGTTGCTCTTTGGACGCGATATTGCCCTTTGCTGTATCACGCTCAGTTGTCGCGACTCGGAGTTGTTGCTCGAGTGCGCGCTGGCTTGCACCATGCTCGGCGATGGATTGCGTGTAGAGTGTGTCCGCCTCATCGACAATGGATTGCCAGGTTGGCGTGAAGCGGATGAAATCCGGCTTCCGGCGCTCAAGAATGGCGTCTAGACGTTCGGCGGCAATTTCCAGCGACGCTGTTTGTGCGGTCAGCTTTTGCAGCTCGCCCCGAGATGTCTCAGGGCGCAGCTTGAGCAGCGGATCGCCTGCCGCAACCGTTTGACCTTCGCGAACATACAAATCTTCAACAATGCCGCCTTCAATATGCGATAATTCGTAGAGCGGCGCGCTCGGGACAACTTCGCCAGCTGCCACAGAAAGCTCTCGCACCTTGGCGAAATTTGCCCAGAGGACGAGCGCAAAGATCAATCCACAAATCGTAAAGATCAGTGCTCGGGAAAAGATGGGATCTGGTCCCTCCTCAAGTTCGATCGGAAGGGCAAGCCGAGTGCGCTTGCTAATCGTTTCAAGCTTCTCTTGTGTCATGCTTTACTCCCTGCCTGGGCAAGCTGCCCCGGACTTTTGAATGTGTAGGTAGCCAAAAATTTCGGAACGATTTCGTCTGGCGTATCGAAGCCAGCAACCATACCGTCTTCGATCCAAAGGACCTTGTCGGCGAGGCGCATATGGCTGGGTCGATGCGTCGACATGATGATCGTGGTATTCCCGCGATCGCGTTCAATTTGAGCCAATAGCGCCGCCTCGCCCGCCATATCGAGTGTGTCTGCTGGATTGTCCAAAATGCGCACGGCCGATTTCTTTATAAACGCCCGGCATAGCGAGATGCGTGTGATTAAAGCGTCTGGCCAAGAGATGAGGTTTTTGTGACTCATTCGAGTTTCCAAACCCTCATCTAAGACGTCACCAAAATAGGCATCCAAGCCAAACCGTTTGGCGATGATCTCGATTTCCGTATCAGTAGCGTCTGGTGCTGCCAGACGGATGTTTTGCGAGATGCTGCCATGATAGAAATCTGCGACCTCTAGGGCACTCCCGACGTTTTGCCGCCACGCGCCGAGATTGATTTGACGCAGATTTATGCCATCAATTCGCACCAATCCGGACTGTGGTTGATAGAGACCCAACAAGGTTTTGAGCATCGTCGTTTTGCCGGCGCCGCTGGGCCCGCACACGGCAACGAATTCACCAGGCTCAATCTTGAAAGAGAGTTGTCGTAAAGCCGGCTGCCGTTTGCTGTTGAAACGGAAAGCAACACGATCAAATTCGATTTCGCCAGAAAAGTCTTGGGCGATAACCGGCGCTTTTTCAGGCTCGCGTTCTGTTCGGATCCCCATCAGGCGATCGATATGTTGGAAGCTTTGAATCGTCTGACCAAGCACCAGCCCTGAGAGGAACATACCACGGATCGGGTTCAGCACTTTCCAGGCCAGCGCCATACACGCAATGAGCCCCCCCATGCTGAGACTGCCCGTCGCCGCCATAACCGCGCCAATCGACAAGGTGGCCACACCTGACACCGTCACCAAGGCTTGTGCGATCGTTTCTGTGATTAAGTTGAACTGGCGCATCTTGTGCGACGAAGCCACCGCTTTCGCGCTGGTCTCACGATACTGTTCTAAGAATACCGACTGGCAGCCAAGGTTTTGGATCTGGTCATGATTGGTGACCATTTCGATCGAGAGGTTCTGCATCGCGATGCGTGCTTGGCCAACTTCGCGAACGGCCCGATTGCTGGCCGGAACAGACCATGCCGCCAGCGCAGCAAACAGAACGATCAAGACAAGCGGGATGAAAACCAATGGGCCCGCGACCAGATAAATGGCGAGCAAAAATAGGAGCAGAAATGGCAGGTCGAAAACGGCGTTCACAAGCGCCCCGGTGAATGCATCACGGAACGCCCCCATTTGACGAATGCGCGTCATTTGATCGCCGATCGCAGAGTTTTCGACAAAGGAGAGCGGCAAGAACATCAGTTGCCGGAAGATTGCGGTGCTGGCTTGCTGATCTAGCCGTGCAGCGAGGCGCGCCTGTAAATGCGCCTTGATGACTTTAAGAGCCAAATCGCTTGCAATGATCAATGCAATGCCGACACTGAGCCAAATCAGAATATCGGTCGCGCCGGTTCCGATCGCCTTATCATAGACGTTCATGATGTAGACTGGGAGCGCCAGCAGGAACATGTTTACAAGAAAACTGGCGCCGAAGATTAGTTTTAGATCTTTGCCGAAAGCTTTTAATGCAATTCCGGTCCATTTGCGTCCCTGCACCGGTTTAAGGTCGTCAGTCTTGAGTTCAGGGAAGATCAAAGTACCGCGAAGCTGCGTCTGACGCGATGTTTCCAACTGGCCCGTTTCCGGATTGAACAGCACGCAATCCCCGTTCTCATCAATCGCGCGAATGACTTTGAGGCGGTGCTGGTCATCCAGCAAGAAACAAGGCAAAAATGCCGATCTCAGTTTCGTACTCTCAGCCTTTGCCAAACTGGTTTTGAAATCGAGATTGAACAAGAAGGTGCGTAACGCGTTCAGCTCATTGACGGCGTCCAGATAGGGCTGCGCCTCGAAGAACCGTCGGTCCGATCCTGACCATCCGATACAGTCGAGGAAGTGACGCACGCTGAGCAAGCTGTCATCGCCTTGGATCGCCTTCGAAACGCGCTTTCCCGGTGCCAGCTCTGAGGCGATGCGCGACTGCAACTCGCCAACAGTATTGGGCGCAGGGATAGGGGCAGCACTCTGTGTCATTATGAGGCTTTCTCTTGAAGAACTGGCTGCGGCGTCGGCGCATTTGGCGGCAATACTCGGCCTGTCTGTCCTGACAGTTCATAGACTTGGTCAGCCAGGCGCAGGAGCGACGGACGTCCAGTGGCCAGGATTATGGTGATGTCGCCAGAGAGACTTTTCAGCATCTGGGCGAACGATGCCTCGGTCTTGGCATCCAAGCCGTTATTGGAGGCATCAAACAATATGATTGACGGTTTGCTGATTACGGCGCGGGCGATGCAAATCAATTGCGAGAACGCGGCGGACAGTTCTGGATTGCTCGTCCCTAGGAGCTGCGTATCAAATCCGTCAGGCAAGCGATGGATCTCTGTCGACAGTCCAGTGAGATCAGCAATCCATTTCGCATCTTCAGCACTATAGGTTCCAAACAAGGTCAGATTGTCGAGAATGCTGCCCCGGAAAATCTGCGGGACTTGTCCGACATACGCGATATTGTGCGTGGTCACTGCCGCAGGCGCATCGTTGATCAAGATATCGCCCTGGGTCGGTTCGATCTCGCCCATAATGCTGCGCAAAAGAACACTGCGCCCACTGCCGTCGGCACCTTTGAGGCCAATGAACTCGCCAGCGGACACATTCAGATTCAGGTTTTGAAAAATGATGCGATCATTGGAACCAACAAATGCGAGATCTCGAATCCGAATTGTAGAGGGCGAGAAGCTTGGCTGCCGACGCAGAACCGGTTCGAACGCAGTGGGCTGACTGGCAATACGTTGATAGAGTTTCTCGACTTCAGCGCGCTTGTGATCGTTCTGAACGATCTGTGTCCAAGACTGTAAGGACCGCATGATGGGTTGCATCATTTGCGACGACAGCAACATGCAGGCCGCGAGCGCACCAATGGTCAAAGAGTTTCCAATGACTAAGATTGCGCCGAAGAAAACAACTCCCATCGTCATCAATAGCGCAAACAATCCGGCAGCTTGCGAAATGGTTTGAGACGCTAGAACGTTCTTCTTGAGTTGCAGACTGCTGGAGGATTGCAGCCGCTCAAAACGGCGCATCATCAAGGGTTCCATAGCTTGCGACTTGACGGTCTGCATCGATTGAAGCGTTTCGAGCATGAAGTCGTATTTGCGCTCTTCAACCTCTTCGCGCTCGTCGATGATGTTACGAAGCCCCTTTGTCTGGTGGGAAATGTAGAGAACAAAGGCGATCAGCGTGACAACTGGAACAGTGATAAGTGGCCCAGCAATGATCGTGATCACAATCGCGAAGACTGGAACCCACGCAATGTCCACCAGGAGCAAGCGCGCTGTGCTACCCTGAAACTCTGCCATATCCGATAGCGCCTGAAATTGCGAAATGATGGTGCTGGCTTTGGTGCTTTTCAGATCGAGAGACTTTGACGACATCAGACGCGTCATAGCGTCCATGGATTGGCGGTGGCCAAAAGCTGCGGCGCGCCATCCCATTATAGATCCACGCGCAATGCGCAGCGCGCCATCAATAGCAACGACGACGAACAACCCGACCACCAACATGGTTAGCGTGTTGAAGGCCTGGTTTGGTAAAACTCGATCATATACATGTAGGATTGTCAGCGGCAGCGCTAAACCAAGAAAGTTGATGAAGGCGGAGCTCACATAGACAGAGATTGGCAGGGGTGAGGGCTTGATCGTCACTGCGCCTTTTGACGCGTCTGACACCTCACTCTCCTTGCGTTTGAACGGCTGATTTTTCATGCGGTTCTTCGCTCTCCCAATACAAGTCGTCTGCGAAAAACTACTTAGGGTTTAAAGTTCTAATTATGGTTAATAATCTAATGTAAGTTGCGTATATCTCTGCAAAATTTTCGTTTGCAGTGCCGTCATGCACAACAGTAGCGAGGCTTCTTGGCGATCAACCATAAGTGGTGGATTGTTCACGGATTTTGCGGAAAACCTCGCGCAATCAAATGGTAGCCCAAGTATTAAAACTTTAAGTAGTATTTAGAGGGAGAAGTTTCCGATAAATACGTGACTCGCGCGTATGTGTAGATCTCATAGTATTCATGAGGTGCATCGTGTCGGATAAAAAAACCGAAACCACAACGAGCAAACCGGCTCAAACAGAAGACCAAGGTTTCGTTTATGGCGATGCGCCAGCCAAGACAAAAATCGATGCCTGGGAAGGTGAGAACGAAGCCGATCTCGTTACGGATTCTGGCGAGATGTTGCTCGCAAACCTGCATTTCGGATCAAGCCCAGACGCGGACTTGCTAAAATCTCAAACCGGCAACGAAGAAACAGACGGCGCGCATGCTGTCAGTGGTAAGTTGAACGAAACAGGTGCGACAAGCGTTGAGGTGGTTGAAAACGCCGAAGGCGCGACGATTGCAGCTCTGTCGATCAGTGCAACGGATTCTGGCGAAGAGTTTACTTACACCGTTTCGGATGAACGATTTGAAGTGGTTGATGGTCACTTACAACTCAAAGAGGGCACCAGCCTAGACTTCGAGACCCAAGCCTCATTGGACGTTACCGTCACCGCAAAAAACGAAAACGGGGATGTCTCGCAAGAGACTTTCGATATCGACATCATTGACGCTAACGATGCGCCGCAAGACGTATCCCTCGACGGCAATTCAGTCGTTGAGAATGACGCAGGCGCAGTCATCGGAACGCTTTCATCGTTTGACCCTGATGGTGACGAGAACGTCGTTTATACGCTTTCTGACAATCGGTTTGAAGTTGTCGATGGTGAAGTGCGCCTGGTTGATGGTGTCTCGCTGAATCACGAAGAAGCGGCCTCGATCGAACTCACGGTTACGGCAACCGATAGCGGTGGTTTGAGCACTCAAGAAACGTTCACCATCAATGTCCTCGACGTGAATGAAGGGCCGAGTGATCTCGCTCTGGACGGCGACACGATATCAGAAAATGATGCTGGCGCCGTTGTCGGCACACTATCCTCATTTGATCCAGACGCTGGGGACACCGTAACCTACACAGTCTCGGACGAACGTTTTGAGGTCGTCGATGGCCAGGTTCGCCTGGTTGATGATGTTTCTCTCAATCACGAGGAAGCAGCCTCCATCGAGCTGACTGTTACAGCGACAGATAGTGGTGGTCTCAGCACGCAAGAGACGTTCACGATTGATGTCGCGGATGTGAATGAAAGGCCGGAAGACTTATCGCTCGACGGCAATGTAGTTGCGGAGAACGATGCAGGCGCGGTTATCGGAACGCTCTCTTCATTCGACCCAGACGCCGACGATAGCATCACATACACCGTGTCCGATGATCGTTTTGAAGTTGTCGATGGTGAGGTGCGATTGGTTGATGGTGTTTCTCTAAATCATGAAGAAGCCGCTTCAATCGAGCTGATCATTACGGCCACAGATGGCGGCGGTCTAAGCACAGAAGAGACCTTCAACATCGACGTGACCGATGTGAATGAAGGCCCGAGTGATTTGGCACTCGACGGTCAGACGGTTGCTGAAAATGATGCTGGCGCCGTGATTGGTACGCTGTCTTCGTTTGACCCTGACGCGGGTGA